>CXVE01000055.1_pt1 | contig 27873 bp, 19 predicted proteins | sample 941081 | NCBI WGS metagenome assembly CXVE01 (sample SAMEA3493518, study PRJEB9703) | human gut metagenome | biome: ENVO:mammalia-associated habitat; material: ENVO:feces | place: Bangladesh | collected 2010-01-06
GGAAGCCCCGCTCACATCGAGCGGGGCTTCCCCATATGCGCTGGTGTGTAGATCAGCCCGTGTTCTGCAGGCCGGCAGCAACACCTGAAACGGTGCAGAGGATCAGATAGATGAATCCTGCCTGCTGGCTTTGCGAGAGCTCTTCCTTGTCCACCTTCTTGCGTAGCGACCTGAGGGCGAGCACCTGGGTGACGGACAGTGCGTCCACATACGGCGAACGAATGCGGATGGCCTGGCCGAGCACGTGGCGGTGCTGCAGCGGCCACTTGTCACCCACGATGTCCAGAACCCACTTGCGGGTGAGCTCCATCTCCTCGAGCACCTTCTTGTTGAGGTCCTCGCGGTCGCCGAGGGCGAGGTACATCTTGGCGATGCGCTCGTCCGTCTTGGCGATGGACATCTCGATGTTGTCGATGAACGTGGAGAACAGCGGCCATTCCTCATACGCCTTGCGCAGCGTGTCCAGATCGCCGAACTTTTCGCATGCGGTGCCCAGGCCGTACCAAGCGGCCAGGTTGATGCGTGCCTGAGCCCAGGAGAAGATCCACGGAATCGTACGCAGATCGTCCAGGGACTTGGCACCAAGGCCGCGCTTGGCCGGGCGGGAGCCGATCGGCAGCAGGCCGATCTCGGTCAGCGGCGTGACGATCGAGAACCACGGCGCGAAACCGTCGGTGCCCAGCAAGTCGAGGAACCGGTTATGGGCTGCCTCATCGAGCTGAGCGGCCATGTCGGCGTACTTCCGGGTCATCTCGGTGTTGGTCTTCTCCACGCTCGGGGCGGACTGCAGCAAGGTCGCCGCGGCCACGGACTCCACGTGGCGGATGGCAAGCACCGGGTTGCCGTAGCGGGCGAAGATGACCTCGCCCTGCTCGGTGAGCTTGAAGCGGCACTTGACGGAACCGACCGGCTGGGCAAGCACCGCACGGTTGGCAGGGCCGCCGCCACGACCGACGGCGCCGCCGCGGCCGTGGAACAGGGTCAAATCGATGTCGTGCGATTCGGCCCACTTGGCGATGCGCTCCTGAGCGGAGTGCAGGGCCAGCGTGGCGGAGGTCGGACCGGCGTCCTTCGAGGAATCGGAGTAGCCGAGCATGACCTCGAGCTTGTTGCCGGTGGCCTTGAGGCGAGCCTGCACCTCGGGGATCTTGATCATTTCCTCGAGCACATCCACCGAGTTCTGCAGATCCTCAAGCTGCTCGAACAGTGGGATGACGTCGATTACCGGTACATCCTCCGGGTGGGAGAACGCCAAGCGGTTGAGCTCGTAGACATCCTTGATGTTCTGGGCGCTCTTGGTGAAGGAGATGATGTAGCGGCGGGCGGCCTTGAGGCCGTTGCGCTTCTGGATGGCCCCGAGCGCGCGGAAGGTGTCGAGCACCTCGTGGGTCATCGGCTGCAGATCGCCGCGTTCGCCGTGCAGACCATGTTCGCGGATGTCCGCAAGGGCGCGGGCATGCACCACGGAGTGCTGACGGAACTCCATTTCGACCATGTGGAAGCCGAAGGTCTGCGCCTGCCAGATAAGGTCCTGCAGCGGGCCGTAGGCGGAACGCTTCGCGCCGGCGGTGGCCAACGACTGCTGCACCACCTTGAGGTCGGCGATGAAATCGTCGCAGGAATGGTACATGAGATCGGCATCACGTTCGATGGTGTAGTGCAGACGGTCGGCCATCACCAGCATGACCGCGCGGTGCAGTTCCTTGTTGGAGATCAGGGCGGCCTTGTCGGTCAGACGCTCGCTCATCTCCTTCTGGTGGCTCCAGAGGCTCTTGAGGTCGGCGCTTGGCGGCGTGGTCTCGGCTTCCATGGTGAGGTTGCGGCCCACCGTGCGGGTGACTTCCTCAAGTGCAGCGATCACATGATCGGAGAACTTGCGGGCCACCTGACGGCTCACCTTGGCGGTGACGTTCGGGTTGCCGTCGCGGTCGGAGCCGATCCAGCTGCCCGGGCGGAAGAACGCGGGGCACGCGGGCTCCACCAAGCCGGCCTTGTCGCCCAGCACCCAGTCGTCGAAGCGACGGTAGACGGCCGGAATCGTGTTGAACAGGGTGTTGTCGAAGATGTCGAGAATCGTGTCCGCTTCCTCGACCGGGGTCGGTTTCTTCAGCGCGATCGGGGAGGTGCGGAACAGCGCGTCGATTTCGTTGTAGAGACGGCGCAGACTCTCCTTCTTGTCCAATCCGCCGAGGCTCTTGTATTCCTCGAGCAGTTCGGAGATGCGGCGGATCTTGCCTTCCACGGCCTTGCGGCGGGCCTCGGTGGGGTGCGCCGTGAACACGGGGTGGAACTCGAGCCGGTCGAGCAGCTCCTTGGCCTTGGCCGGGCCCATCTCGTTGATGAGCTGGTGGTAGGCGACGGTGAGTTCGTTGATCGGATCGACGGCCTGGTCGTCGGACACGTTGTTCTCGCGCTCATGCAGCACGGAGACGCGGTAGTTCTCCTCGGACAGGTTCGCCAGGTGGAAATACGTGGCGAACGCGCGGGCCAGCAACTGGGCGTCGTGCAACGTCATATCGTCGATGACGTCCACGGCCTCTTTCAAGCCGTCCCGTGAGGGGTTCGGATTCTTGACCTCGGAGAAATGCCCGGCGCTGGCTTCCACCGAGTAATTACGCACGGTGTCGAACGTGGAGAGCAGTTCGGGGTTGTATTCGCCCAGTACGTCACGCAGGATCTTCAAACACAGATCCATGTCGTCCTTGAGGCTTTGGGGAAGATCATGCTCCTCGGGGCCCTTGCGGCCAGTTCCGGTAGTGACGATGGCGGCGTCAGCAGGAGTGATCTGTTCTTCTGGTGTTGCCATATAACCTCCTTTGCCGAATATCAGGTTGCTCGGTCTGACGGTCGTCCGCGGCTCCTCCGCGGTTGTTGAGGCCGTCCGTTGCGAGCCCACAGCCTGTATTCAACGTGGTTGTTGTGTGAGCAACAGTGTATCCCCATGAAATCGCCACTTACGTTACGAAGTCCATATAGTGCGCAGCGGTGATGTTCATTTCGGGGGGCATTTGCCCGAATATTGGACAACATATGGGATGATGTCCGAAGCGCGGAAAAATCAGGCATCAGGCGATTGCCGCAGGGGTAGGCGGGGAGTAGTAATGGACAACGTGAGCGAACAGAAGAAAAAAAATGCGCCTGAGGCGAAAGGCGCATCGGCCGTACGAAAATTCCACACCCACTCTATTCCGCTGGACATGGAAGACATTGCGCGTGACTGGGATAAGCCGGTGGTGGATGCCGGTATCGCGGCCAAGGCGAGCGTTATTGTGCGCGTTGGCATGCTGGATTTGGGGGCCGGCACTGGATCGTTCCGCGTGCGTGAGATGATGCATCGCATCGCCTATCCATTGGGCGTGCATGTGCGCGCCGATGTGAACCTGACGGACATCGAAGCTACCTGCACCGATGGCCGCAATCGCATCACCGAAGTCGTGGATTTGCCGACTACCGGCGTGAACACCGAACGAATCTGGCTGCTTGAGCATTTTGCCGACTGGTTCTCCGTGAACCTCGGTAAGGGATCGATGTATCACGTCGATTCGCAGTTGTCTGATGGAGTGGTCAAACATCTTGATGAGCGCGATGCCTCGCAGTATTCGGCTGATCTGTCCAAGCGGCTGCGTGAACAGGCCAAGGCTCGTGCCGCTGCGGCCGACGGCAGCGTTGATGATGCTTTGGATGTGGCGTTGAGGGCCAAGGTCACGGTTACCTCTGTGGCTAAATCCTTGGATGATGACAACGAGGAAGCGCACCGTCTGCTGGCGGACAGCGAGAAGGTCACCCCGATTGAAGACAAGGCGGCCGAGGAAAAAGCCTACGATGATGCCGAGGTGTTCGCCGGCGATTCCAACGAGGCGGTCGAGGCGGCCAGTTCTGCCGGGGCCGAGAGCCTGACGCGGCATGAGGCGGGAAATGCTCCGGACAATGACGAGAACGCTGCCGGCGAGCCGTCGCGTTCTGACGGTTCGGGCGTGCGTGCATCGGAAGGTGACGCTGCAGATGCCGCGACTGAGCCGAGTTCGGCCAAACGCAAGAGTCGCGTGCCCAAGGAATACGCCGAACATTTCAACGAGCGTTCCGATGAAGAGAAGGCCAAGGGCGGCATCACTGTGCGTCAGGCACACGAGCGGCTCGATCTCATCGAGCGCCGCAAGCCGTTGTACAAACCGTGGTTCTCCGGCTTAGCCTCCGCTTTGGCTTGTGCGGCCTTCGTGTTCCTGCTCGGTGGTGGCCCGTATGACATGATTGGTGCGTTCGTAGGAGCGGGCCTTGGCCAGTGGATGCGCCGGCGACTATTCGCGCATCATCTGAACCAGTTCTTTGTCACCTTTGTATGTGTGGCTGCGGCGGCGCTCGCCTGCACGGGCACTTTGCGACTCATCGGCATCTTCGACCCGGTCGCACTTTCGCATGATACGGCCTATATCGGTGCCATGCTGTTCGTGATTCCGGGCTTCCCGCTTATCACCGGCGGCCTCGATATGGCCAAGATTGACTTCCCCTCTGGCATTCAGCGCGTGGCCTACGTGCTGTGCATCATCCTGATGGCCACGCTCGCAGGCTGGGCCGTGGCCGTGATGGTGCACCTGCACCCGGAAGGTTTCGAGCCGTTGGGATTGAACCCGTGGGTCAACGGTTTGCTGCGGTTCGTGGCAGCGTTCGTCGGCGTGTGGGGCTTCTCCGTGCTGTTCAATTCGCCGCAACGTATGTGCCTGACGGCCGCGCTGATTGGTGCAATCACCGACACGTTGCGTTTGGAATTGCAGGACTTCAGCGTGGCACCCGAGATGGCGACCTTCATCGGCGCATTCCTGGCGGGTATTCTGGCCTCTGCATGGCGTTCATCCGTCAGGCGCGGCTGGCTGCCACCGCACCTTGGCTATCCGCGCATCTGCCTGACTGTGCCGTCTATCGTAATCATGGTGCCCGGCTTGTATATGTACCGCGCGATGTGGTACCTCGGCAGCTTCGACACTGTCAATGCTCTGGATTGGGCATTCCGCGCATTTATGGTGATTGTCTGTTTGCCGATCGGCTTGGCGATGGCTCGCGTGGTCACCGATAAATCCTGGAGATACGACATTTAGTCGTTGTGCTGGCTCCCCTCGGGTGAGGGGAGCCAGCACAACATAACATAGCGTCTCAGTATGGTGACACTGGAAGGCGCTTGAGACCTTGCATCCATTACCATCGGGCGAAGTGCGTTGCAGTCGTGTTCATGGTTGTGGCGGCCGGCACGGCGCTGGTTCAGCGCCCATCACACATCAACACAAACTCATGCCATGGCGATAGCCGCTTGGCGTCATGATCGAGGAGGGTCGTTGGCCAACGATTTCTGGATTCTGCTGGCCATGGTCATCTATTTTGCGGCCATGCTGTCCATCGGATTCATCTACTCCAAGCGCTCCAACTCCTCCTCCAAGGAATACTTCGCGGGTGGTCGCGGCGTGGGGCCGTGGCTCACGGCACTAAGCGCCGAAGCCTCCGACATGAGCGGCTGGCTGCTCATGGGCCTGCCGGGCTTGGCCTACTTCACCGGCGCGGCCGATCCGATGTGGACTGCCATCGGCCTGGCTCTCGGTACCTATCTCAACTGGAAACTTGTGGCCCGCCGCTTGCGTCGCTACTCGGTGGTGGCCGGTGACGCCATCACTATTCCTGATTTCTTCGCCAAGCGATTCCATGACGAGAAGGGCGTGATTTCCACTATTGCGGCCGTAATCATCTTGGTGTTCTTCAGCGTGTATGTGGGCAGCTGCTTCGTGACGGTGGGCAAGCTGTTTGCCACGCTGTTCGGCTTCGACTACCACATCATGATGATCATCGGCGCGGTGGTCGTGTTCGTCTACACCGTGGTGGGTGGCTATCTGTCTGTGGTGATGACCGACTTCATTCAGGGCATGCTCATGTTCTTTGCGCTCGCGGTGGTGTTCATCGGCACTGTGGCCAGCGCAGGCGGCATCGACAACACCGTGGAATTCCTGCGCTCCATCCCCGGCTATCTCTCCGGCGCGCAGGTGGCCGCGCCCAAGCTGGACCCGGCCACCGGTCAGCAACTGGTCGAGGCGGGGAAGGCCGTGTTTGGTGCGCCCTCCGATTATGGCATTATCACCATTATTTCCATGCTGGCGTGGGGCCTGGGCTACTTTGGCATGCCGCAGGTATTGGTGCGCTTCCTTTCCATCCGCAGCGTGGAGGAAGTGCGTAAGTCCCAAATCATCGCCACCTCTTGGTGTGTGATTTCGCTGGGCTGCGCAGTGTGCATCGGCCTGGTGGGTCGTGCCATGATGCCCACCGAACTGTTGACCTCCACCGACGCGGAAACCATTTTCATCGTGCTGGCGCAGACCCTGCTGCCGAGCTTCATGTGCGGCGTGGTGGTCTCCGGCATCTTCGCCGCCTCGATGAGCTCCAGCTCCTCGTATCTGATTATTGGCGCTTCGGCCATGGGCGAGAACATTTTTCGTGGATTGCTGCATAAGAAGGCCACGGATCGGCAAGTCATGATTGTGGCTCGTGTGACGCTGGTGGTTATGTTCCTGTTCGGCATTGTGGTGGCGTTTGACCAGAACTCTTCGATTTTTCAGGTCGTCTCCTATGCGTGGGCTGGTCTCGGCGCATCGTTTGGGCCATTGATGCTGTGCTCGCTGTATTGGCGTCGTGCCAACAAGGCCGGTGCCGTGGCCGGCATGTTGTCTGGTACGGCGACCGTGCTGATTTGGCATAACCTCGTCAAGCCTTTGGGTGGTGTGTTTGCCATTTACGAGCTGCTGCCTGCGTTCGTCATTTCGTTGCTGTTCATCGTGGTGGTCTCGCTGTTAACCGCCAAGCCGAATGAACGCATGCTTTACGAATTCGACCACTACATGGATGATCCGTTGCCTGGCACCCTGCCGTCCGGCACCGTGCTCGTCGACGAACCCATGGAAGCCATGGAGGCCGAAGTCCGCAGCGGCAAGTGACGCGTACCCGCTGCGCGGTTGGCTTGGCGCTGTATCCTTTGGCCCCGCGAAGTCGCATGAATTTGCCGGCTTCGTGGGGTTTCTTCGATGGAAGGATACATTTAGCCCGCTCTGCAAGGTCATCGCATCCACTGATGCCTCTTTGTTGAGGTGCGGCTGTCTCTATTGAGCTATTCACGCGGCGTTATCGGAATAATTGGAAGCAGCGGCTCGACATTCAAACGTTTGTACAGCGGAATACGGCGTAATTATCGGGCATCGCTGACTTGTCGAATGGTCTGCCGCGTAGTGAGCTGAACCGTTTTGCCCGTGACCTCTTGTATCCTTTCGGCGACTCTTCGGGCAAGAGCCTCTTCTCCCGCTTCATCGCCAATGTCTAATTTGGTAACTTGAATGTACTTCCAACCGGCATCCTCTATCATTTGACGGCGTCGTGCGTCGTTCAGCCATTGTCCGGCGTGATGTGAGCCCTCGTATTCGATACATATCTTGAATTCAGGGTACGCGAGATCGAGATGTATGGGTCTGGTGCCATTGCCCACGAATATCGGATAATTCACTTGCGGGCAGCCCAAGCCGTATCTCAGGAGAGCCAAGCGGGTTCGTGTTTCCATGGAAGAGTCTGTGCCGGCGCGTGCCAGAAGCAGAGCCCGGCGGCATTTTTCATATCCGCGGAACAGGTTCGTATTGGCGCCGCTCTCCTTATCGGCGCGCACTTGGGCCTCGGCCGTATCGAGATATAGGGAAAGATTGTCTGGAGTCGTTCTGCATAATCTTCGATCTCGACGCATCGTGGAATCAGCGAGAACGACAAGTTCCTCCAGTTCGAGATATGCGGAGAACATGGCCCATGTGCAAGCTGGCGAAGTGCATGTGAATTGCCCGTCGACCATGACTGTGTCTAACGGGAAAGGCCATACGACCACTTTGACCCCCACAACGTGTCGCTTGGCATTGGCATGTGGAACCGCAACAATAGTTGCAGTTGCAAGGCCTCTGTGTTTGCTCAATATGCGGGGCGCCTCGATTGATAAAAGCTCCAACGCCGTTGTCAGGGCATAGGGCGGTCGCCAGCCGCTTCGCCGTTGCACATCTGCACACGTCTGCATTCGTTGATATTTCTGCATTGTCAGCTCTGTCAATGCGATTGAGCTGCCCATGATGATCACCCCCTCGTGATGTTCTGCTTTGTGTTTGAGAAGTGTAGGGGTTGACTGCCCGCTCTGTCTACCGCCTCAATTTTTCGGTGGATAGATGTGGATAAGTCAGTGGATAACTGGGGGTATTCTGTCAGACCAGTGTGGCTCCGAATACATTGGATAAGTCATGCGGAGCCCTAAATGAGGCCTGCCCCTGCCCCTTGCACACGCCCTCCTTACCGCTGGTTCTGGTTCACGTGGGGTGATGGGCGCGGGGAGGTGGAACCCGTGCCCTTTGTAGGTGAACCAGCGCGTTGGTCTAACAGTCCCATTCATGTTGGCTGCAGGACATCCGTGATTACAAGGAACGCAGGGATTTGCGGGTCCGATGGCGGGGCGCCATCGACGGCATGATTAAGCTTGGACGAAATCCCCATGGCGTTCAAGCAAAGGTGGCATGATGGCGGGTATGAGTAGCTTGGTGCGTATTGTCAATGCCGGTGTTCCGGGGTCTCAGGACCGCGTGGACGTGGTTCTTCGCGATGGGGTTGTTGCGTCCGTCAATCCTGCCGGAACGGACCTAGCCTCGCATGGCGCAATGCCGGCTGGAGCGCATACGGCATTCTCGGCGCACACGTCGAACGCCGCTGACACCGGCAGCGCCCCGACTCCAACGCCAGCCGCCGCACCTGCTGACGAAACCACCATCAATGCAGATGGCCTGTGGATCATCCCCGGCCTGTGGGACTGCCATACGCACTTCACGCAATGGGCCAAGACGTTGGGCCGTCTGGATCTCATCAACGCTCGCTCGGCTGCTGAGGCGATGGATATGCTGCACCGTCACTTGGACGAGCGCCGCGCCGCCGGCACGCTTGACCCGGATGCCTTCGTGGTGGGCATGCGATTCCGTCACTCGCTGTGGGCTGATGATGAGCAGCCCACGTTAGCCGCCATCGACGCCGTGACCGGCGACCAGCCGGTGGCCCTCTCCAGCGCGGACATGCACTGCGGTTGGGTGAACTCTGCCGCGGCTCGCAGGCTTGGCGTACATGTGGACGAATCCGGACTGGTCGGCGAGCTCGAATGGTTTAACGCCTACACCGCCTTCGACAAAGCACCGGGCGCCGCCGAGGAGACCGATCGTCTGCTGCGCGAGGCCGAACAGGACGCCGCAAACAAGGGCGTGGTCGGCATCCGCGATTATGAGATGGCCGAAAACATCGACACGTGGATCAAGCGTTTCAAGGCCGGCGTCAATAACCTGCGTGTGGATGCCGGCGTATACCCCGAACGACTGCAAGCCGCCATCGACGCGGGCTGGCATACCGGCAGGGAACTTCCAGACAGCAACGGGCTCGGCCGCGTGGGTGCCATGAAGCTCATCTCGGACGGTTCCCTCAACACCCGCTCCGCTTATTGCTCCACGCCGTATTCGGGCATCGAGCCGCCGACGTACGGCACCCTGAGCTACATGCCGCAGCAAATCGAAGACTACATGCGCTTGGCCACAGAGCATGGCTTCGACATCGCCTGCCACGCCATTGGCGACGAGGCGAACACCATTGTGCTCAATGCAGCCGCCGCCACGCATGCACATGGGTCAATTGAGCACGCGCAGATGCTCAAGCCCGTCGATATCCCACGCTTTACTGAGTTGGGCCTTACGGCCAGCATCCAGCCGCAGCATGCTATGGACGACCGCGACGTCATCACCCGTTTCTGGGCCAACCCGGCCGGCATTCCCTATCCGTTCAAGGCACTCCACGACGTCGGCACCACGCTGCGCATGGGTTCTGACGCGCCTGTGGCCCCGCTGGATCCGTGGCTGGCTATTTCCGCCGCCGTGTTCGGTACCGAGAGCTCTGACCGCGAGCCGTTCCAGTCCGAGCAGTGCCTAGATGTGCGTGCCTCGCTGTCGGCTTCGACCGCCACCGGCCGTGACCGTCTTGCAGCCGGCGACCCGGCTGATGTGGTGCTGCTGGACACCGACCCATACGCCGCAACCACTCCGGAAGCCATGCGCGCCATGCCGGGACACGTGGTGATGACGCTATTGCGTGGTGTACGCACGTATTGAGCGAAGGTCTTGGTGTTCGGCGGCTGTCACCGCTCGCCTCGACAGCTATATCGTGTATATCGCGCAAAAAGCAGCGTTGAAATCTTGAATTGCGGTTATGAGTGTTTGATTCTCCGTTTCAAGGGGCGGATTTACGCTTCTCCGGAGGTCTACTTCCGTTTCGAGGGGCCGGTCATCCACTGAACCTCGCATAGAAGCCCATCTGTGCCAACGTCATTCCGCCGTTTTGTACCGTGTCTACTTGGGCATCAGCCCCTCGAAACGGAAGTAGACCTCCGGACAACGAGAAATCCGCCCCTCGAAACGGAAGTACGGGCGCAAAAGCAGTCACACAAGGGGGAGAGCGGACGTTTTGGACGGCTATGCGGCCCGTCCAGGGTGTTTGCGGCATTGCACAGGGCTCGCATAAATAAGAAAAGGACTAATCTCCGCCATATTGCAATGAGGAACCGTTCTGATTCTGCGCTACGAGGCAGTCTGTACTCATGCACGCGGTTCCAGCTATGCGATAAAGAGAACGCGCAGACGCTAGTGCGCCAAAACGAAGCTGGGCTGGACGCCCACACTAACCCATCAACACGCGCGGATAATACCCACGTTTTGTCTATGAACCCAAAACGAAAGACGCCGTGTCAGTCGCCCCGATGGGTCTGACACGGCGTCTTGCCGCGAGCAGTGAAAGATCAGTACTTCATGCCCATGGCCTCACGCACCTGGTCGAGGGTTTCCTCGGCGATGGCGTTGGCGCGCTTGTTGCCGTCGTGCAGGATGTCGCGGATGGAATCCATATCCTTGGCCAGTTCGGCGCGGCGTTCGCGGTGCGGGGCCAGGAACTCGTTGACGGACTCGATGACGTACGCCTTCAGCGCGCCGGCACCGGAATCGCCGATCTCCTCGGCGATGTCCTTCGGGTCACGGCCGGTCACCAGACCGGCGGTGGTCAGCAGGGCGGAGACCTGCGGACGCGCAACCGGGTCGAAGGTGATGCGACGCTCGGAGTCGGTCGGGCTCTTCTTGATAAGCTTGGCGGTCTCCTCGGCTGTGGCGCCCAGCATGATGGAGTTGCCATATGACTTGCTCATCTTGCGTCCGTCAAGACCCGGAATCTCCGGCGCTTCGGACAGAATTGCGGCCGGCTCCGGGAACACCGGATTCTTCTTGGCATAACGCTCGTTGAAGCGGCGCGCAATGGTACGGGTGATTTCCACGTGCGGCAGGTTGTCCTTGCCGATTGGCACGACATTGGCCTTGCAGAAGAGGATGTCGCACGCCTGATGCACCGGGTAGGTGAGCAGCAGGCCGGTCAGCGCGTGGCCGGAAGCCTCCATCTCGGACTTCACGGTCGGGTTGCGGTGCAGCTCGGCTTCGGTGACCAGGGACAGGAACGGCAGCAGCAGCTGGTTCTCGGCCGGCACGGCGGAGTGGGTGAACATCATGGTCTTGTTCGGGTCAATGCCGGCGGCCATGTAGTCGAGCACCAGGTTCAGCACGTTGTCCTGAATGTGCTCGGTGGTGTCGCGGTCGGTGATCACCTGATAGTCGGCGATGATGATGTTCGTGTTCACGCCGCGCTCCTGCATGGCGACGCGCTCGCGAATCGAGCCGAAGTAGTGGCCCAAGTGCAGGCGGCCGGTCGGCCGGTCGCCGGTCAGCATGGTGAAGCTCGACGGCTTGGCCTCAAGCTTGGCAAGCGTTTCGTCCGAACGCTTCTTCGCCGCGAGGAAGCTCGCGCTCATCTCATTGCCTGCCGCTGTCAGTTGCTGCTCGTCGGTCATGCGAAATCCTTTGAATAGGCCTCAGATAAACGCTTTTTATGGTAAAAGTGTGAGCCGACAACGAACAAGCCAGTATTAGTGGTACTCTCTATTGTTGATGAATCGAACAGCACAGTAATTCGCAGGGGGTCAGATGGGCCGCGGACGTCAAAAAGCAAAACAGCAGAAAATTGCCCGAAAGCTCAAGTACCTGACCACCGATACCGATTACGATGAGCTGGCAAAAGAGCTAAGCGAGCAGGAGCCGGGAACGGGCTCTCCTGACCCGTTTGCCGACGTTGATGACCAGTATGCGGACAAGGATGTGGATTCCGCTGCTGACGCCGACACCGCCAAGGTCTCGCCCGCCGCGCAGGCGGACGACCTCGACGAGTACGCCAAGTGGGCAGCCGAAGCCGCCGCAAAGGCGACCAGCGGCGAATTCCCGGCCTCCGCGCCGGCCGCGCCCAAGCCGAAGCCGGCCCCGCGCAAGCCGATTCCGATGCCCATGCCCTCAGCGCTGAAGCCGAAGAAGAGCTGAACTCCATTACTTATTAGCCGCGGATCGATTGACTTACGCGGCGATATTTGGGGTGCACTGAGGCGTGCTGAGACGTTCGCCGTATCGGGCTTGGAATTCTTGACGTGATAACGCCTTTGTGCAGTTTGAATGCGCGAATGCCGTGCAATGACGTGCATAGGGGAGGGAACGTGCCTGATATCAGCGGGCGGGATGGATCGAAGCCCACCATGCTCATCATGGACAACGACCGCATGGCCTTGATGGCATTGCAGTCGATTCTACGGCAAGCGTGCTGCTGGTATTACTGGGCATTGCGTTGCGCTGGCGCAAGCGCGTGGTGAATCAGGAGAACGAAAACGAGCGGATGGAATCGGCGCTGGCCGATCTGCGCCACGGCAACCAGCTCGCGATCGAACTGCACGACACGCTGTCCAACGATCTGACGTATATCTCGACCATCGCCCGGAATAATCTGGCCGCGCCAGCCGGCATCGATGGTGGCGACTGGCAGCGCGTGCTGGATCGCAGCCAACGTGCCTTTGCGGAAGTGCATGGCATCATCGATTTTCTGACCGAGCAGAGCGGAATGGACGCCGGCTTCCGGGACGAGTCCTTGCCGGTCGGTGGCACCGGGACATCTGAGGTGGCGACTGCGGAATCAGGGCAGGTTGATTCGCCGACGAAAGAATCCGCCCTGGCTCGTGACCCGGTAGGCACCGGGAGCTGTCCAGCGATTGCGAATGAGGTGGTTGACAATGCCGTGCCCGAGAACGCCGGTGGCGATGACCGTACGCAATCCACAGCGGGCATGCCGCAGTCCTTCGTCACGCGTGTGAAGGCGCAGATCGCCGATACCGAGGAGTTTCTGGAGGCGCAGGGCTATCGGGGGACGGCCGCGGTCAACGGCATCGCCATGGTCGTGGACCGCGAGGCGGCGGCCGAGGCGCTGTCGCTGATGACGGAGATCGGCACGAATATCCGCCGCCATGCACCGGCGGGAGATGATTCCTACCTGCTATTCGTCACCCTGTCTCCCGAATGGATTGAGATTCGCGAGACCAACGATATCCGTGACGATGCCGACGCGCAGAGTGGCCTGTCCGCGCAGGAGCGGTCGGGGCGTGGGCTGGCCATGCATCGCACCCGTGTGCAGGAGTTGGGCGGTGAATTGACCACCCGTTCGGATGATGGCACGTGGATGATTTACGTGCGTATCCCGTGCGTGCGGGGCTGATGGGGCAGAAGCTGCGATGTCCGGCGTCCGGCGCTGATTGTGCCCTGTCCTCACAAATGAGGACGACGACCGCAGCCATGTCCCCATAACCGAGGATTGCGGGTGTTCGGCTCGGCGGCGGCTCCCTATGGTGGCGTCCATAAGGACCAATCCCAGGGAGGGCAACGATGGCAAGTGATACGGAATTATGGCGGGGAACTGATTACGGATGGTGGCTGGCTGCGGACACGTCCGGTGCGGTCGGTGCCAGCCTGATCGCGTTCGCGGTGCCGCTGATGATGCTCGCCACGACAGGATCCTCTGCCGCCGCCACCACGACGGAAAGCATCTGCGTGGTGGTGCAGGCGGTGCTGGGCCTTGCCGGCGGCGTGATTCAGGACCGGTATGATCGCCGTACGCTCATGCTGATCTGGGGTGCGTCCGGTGTGGTGCTCTCGGCGGTGGCGGCGGCAGCGGTGATGCTGTTCGGCAATGCGACGAAGACGAGCGGCCATGGGGTTAACGGGGCAAACGCTCCGGCATTCGGCGGACCGTATGCCCACGTGCTTCCGATCGCGCTGCTGTGTATCGTCGTGCTGTTTTCGGTGCGCGATGGCCTGTTGGAGAATACGTCGAATGCCATGCTGCGTGGCGTGGTGCCGGATGAGCAGCTGCCGCACGCGATGGCGCTGAACGACGCCAGGGATTCGACGGTCACGCTGGCAGGCGGGCCGTTGGGCGGTCTGCTGATGACCGTGGGACATGCGGTGCCGTTCCTGACCAGCGCAGTGCTAAGTGTGCTGGGCGTGGTGTCCGCATGGCGTATTCGCCGCTATTGGAAACGCGCAACTGTGGATGATAGCGGCCATTCAGGCAATGCCGATGATGCTATCGATGTTTCCGGTGCCATCACCGCTGCCCCACGCTGGCGCGACGCACTGGACGGCATGATCTGGCTGCTGCACGACCGGTTCCAACGCCATCTCATCATCGCAGCGACCATGGTGACCGGTGCCAGCAATGCCTTCCTACTGTTGACCGCGCTGGACATCTCCCAAGGTGGCAGCCAGCTGATATCCGCCGGATTCATCAACGCCGCCTCCGCCGTTGGCATGTTGCTGGGCGCACTGATGGCCTCGCAACTGGTCAACCGTGTACCCGGCGGCGTACTGGTGGGTGTGATGTTCGCCCTGCTCGCCGCAGGATTCACCGGTGCCGCGTTGGTGCCCTCCATGGTTGGCAAGGCCATATTTGTGGCCTGCTCGGTACTGGCATTGCCCGCGGGCAACGCGGTGCTTGGAGGCCTCAGCAATACCTTGGTGGGCAAGGACAAGCTCGGCCGCGTTGGAGCGGGCAGCATGGTGTTGCAGTACGGTGCCTATGGCGTGGCCGTGGCACTCGCCGGCTGGGGTATGCAGACCATCGGCTACGGGCCGACCTGCCTGATTCTGGCCGCCGTGCTGGTAGCTGCCGCCGCTTACGCGCTGACGATGCGCAGCCTCATCACCCTGCCCACGCCGGACCACTGGGCCGAGCATATCCAGCGCTGGGGCATCGCACAGTTCTGATAAAGGGCATCCGATACCGGGCATCCGACGATTTACAGCGGTAGCAGATCACTCAGGTCGTCGCGCTCGCCGACCGCGCTGATGTGGCCGGCGTCCTTTTCCTCTGCCCACGTGGTGATGCCGCAGGCCAGTCGCAGCCAGACTTCCGGGTCCAGTTCGATGACGTCCGGAGGGGTCAGGTTATGCGGGTCCGATTCCGGGCCGTCCAGGATCTTGACCGCACCCCACGGTGCAACGCGCACCTCCACGCCGGGGCCGGGCGCGCGCCGCTCCAGCAGGAACAGCGAGTAGCGCACGGCCATCGCCCATACCGGGCGCGGCAGAACGGGGGAGGTGGGCAGACGATGTGGTGTGTTGTCGGCCAGTTCCAGGGCTGCGGCACGCCATTGCGCCAGTGCGTCACGCCCGCGTTTCAAGTCCTTTTCCAGAATTACAGCCATGCGTTCTATCCTTGCACTGAGCCGCGAAAGACGGCATTGTGCAAACGATGGCATACTGTGGGATGCGGAATGATAAGACATGTGATACTCTCTGACTGAGAACGTATGCAACAACTTTCTGCCAACGCTGTTACGGAGAGTTCATGCACACGTTTATGCGACGATACCAATCGCGCGGCATAATAAGCACGGGCACTTATCCCGGAAGGAAAGTCAGAATGACCGAAATTACCGCACCGAAGTCTCCCGTTACGGCGGAACAGTTCGCCGACGAGATTCGTGAACAACTGAAATACACCCAAAACGTCACCGCCGAGCAGGCCACTGCCGCCGACGTGTACGTCGCCGTCTCCAAGGCCGTGCGCAACCACCTCGCTGATTCTTGGTTCAAGACCCAGGCCGACACCGTCAACGGCAACACCAAGGCTGTCGGCTACCTGTCCGCCGAGTTCTTGATGGGCAAGCAGCTGGAGAACGCACTGCTGAACGCTGGCCTGACCGACCAGTTCGACAAGGCTGTGGAAGCCCTTGGCTTCAAGCCGAAGGACATCGTGGACGCCGAATACGAGCCGGGCCTTGGCAACGGTGGCCTTGGTCGTCTGGCCGCCTGCTTCATCGACTCTCTCGCCTCCCTCGGTGTGCCGGCCTTCGGTTACGGCATCCAGTACAAGTACGGCATCTTCAAGCAGAAGTTCGACGAGAACGGCAAGCAGGTTGAGACCCCGGATTACTGGCTGGCCAACGAAGAGCCGTGGGGTCACACCGACTACAACCGTGATCAGAAGGTCTCCTTCGGTGGCAAGGTCGTCGAACACGCCGACGGCACCAAGTCCTGGGAACCGGCCTGGTCCGTGCGCGCCGTGCCGGTGGACTACATGGTTCCCGGCTACAAGTCCCAGCGTGTGAACACCCTGCGCCTGTGGACCGCCAAGAGCTACGACGAGTTCGATTTGCTCGCCTTCAACCGTTCCAAGTACATGGACGCCGTGGCCCCGCAGGTCAAGGCCGAGAACATCTCCAAGATTCTCTACCCGGAAGACTCCACCAAGGTCGGTAAGGAACTGCGCCTCGAGCAGCAGTACTTCTTCGTCTCCGCATCCCTGCACGACGCCATCCGCGTCTTCTACCCGGGCCAGGACAAACCGGACCTGACGACCTTCCCGGACAAGATCGTCTTCCAGCTCAACGACACCCATCCGGTGATCGGCATCCCCGAGCTCATGCGCATCCTCATTGATGAGTACGGCTACGACTGGGATACCGCGTGGTCCATCACCACCAAGACCTTCAACTACACCTGCCACACCCTGCTTCCGGAAGCCCTTGAGGTCTGGCCGGCCAGCCTGATCGGCGAACTGCTGCCGCGTCACCTCGAGATTATCGAGAAGATCAACGCGCAGTTCGAGGCCGAGCTCAAGGCCAAGGGCGTTGCCGCCGACACCATCAAGGACATGGCCATCTACACTGGCGACGCCGTGCGCATGGCTTACCTGGCCACCTACGGTGGCTCCCACGTCAATGGCGTGGCTGAGCTGCACTCCCAGCTGTTGAAGGATGTTACCCTGAAGAACTTCTCCGACGTCTACCCGGACAAGTTCACCAACGTGACCAACGGCGTGACCCCGCGTCGCTTCGTCAAGCTCGCCAACCCGCGCCTGTCCGACCTCATCACCGAGGGCCTGGGCACCGACAAGTGGGTCGCCGATCTGGAACTGCTCAAGGGCCTCGAGCCGCTGGCCAAGGACGATGAGTTCGTCAAGAAGTTCGCCGCCGTCAAGAAGGCCAACAAGCACGCATTCGTGGGCTTCGCCAAGGACCACTACGGCATCGATATCGACGAGAACACCCTGTTCAACACCATGGTCAAGCGTCTGCACGAGTACAAGCGCCAGTCTCTGAAGATTCTCGCCGTAATCTCCACCTACGCCGACATCAAGTCCGGTAAGGTCAAGGCCGAGGACATCACTCCGCGCACCGTGTTCTTCGGTGCCAAGGCCGCTCCGGGCTACTACCTGGCCAAGATGACCATCGAGCTGATCAACAACGTTTCCCGCGTGATCAGCAGCGATTCGGCCGTCAAGGGCAAGCTCGCCGTCCACATGCTGCCGAACTACAACGTCGAGATGGCCCAGAACCTCATCCCGGCCACCGAGCTTGACGAGCAGATCTCCCAGGCCGGCAAGGAAGCTTCCGGTACCGGCAACATGAAGTTCGCTCTGAACGGCGCCCTGACCGTGGGTACGCTGGACGGCGCGAACGTCGAGATTCGTGAGCGCGTCGGCGCCGACAACTTCTTCCTCTTCGGCATGACGGTCGACGAGGTGGAAGCCCAGTACGCCAACGGCTACGATCCGGCCAAGTACTACGAGGCCGATCCGCGCCTGAAGCAGGCCATCGATCTGGTGGCCGACGGCACCTTCTCCAACGGCGACCGCAACGCCTACTCCCCGCTCGTGGCTGACTGGCTAACCAAGGACTGGTTCATGACCTTGGCCGATTTCTCCGCCTACATGGGCATCCAGTCCGAGATCGAGGCCCTCTACGCCGACGAGCTCGAATGGAACCGCAAGGCCGTGCTCAACGTGGCCAACTCCGGCTACTTCAGCTCCGACCGCTCCATGGAGGACTACCTCGAGCGCATTTGGCACACCGCTCCGCTCGCGTGATTGCGGAGCGTCCTCGCGGCGTTGCCCCTCGGTCGACGTACCTTCGTACGCCTTTCCTCGGTGCGCCTTGAGGCCGCACGCGCAATCGCGCTCGCTCCGCTGGCCTGATACCTGGCTCCTGCTGGCGGGAGCTGGCTGGCAGAGCCAGACTGAGGGTGGTTTTTCTGTGACCACCCCCAGTCAGCTGTGCTGACAGCCCCCGTCAGCGGGGGCGAAGATCTAGCTAAACGCCAAAGGGCCCTGCAACCAACTTCATACGTTGGTTGCAGGGCCCTTCGTGTGTTGAAAGACTGTGTGGGCTATCAGGCCGCCTCAGCCGGAGCCTCAACTGCAGGCTGCTCGCCGTCGGCCTCGTCCTCGGCCTTGTTCAGGCCCAAGTCAACCGGCGAGGAGCTGTTCTCCCACGGCTCCTCCCACGGATCATAATCCGGGTTCTGCTGCTTGTAGATGTACAGGCCAACTACTGCTGCCAGTGCCGCGCCGAATAGCAGTGCGAAGAACTTCCAACCGTTAGAAGACTTGCTCTCCATGACGGCTCCTTTCTGTGAGGACATCTGGTCGGTATGCCCATTCAAACCGACTCTGCACCCCATTCTATGCCGTCGTTTGTGACGATTGGGTGGGGAACACCTATCGCATGTATTGCTCATGGCATAGTAGCTCCGAGCATCCGGCGCGTTGGATACAGTGGGCACATGCATATGCCCACCAAACAAGAAATCCGCTACCAATGGGAGCACGGCGGCCCGGTGATGACCTGGGCGCTGATTGCCGCATGCACAGCAGTATGGCTGGTGGAGGTACTGCTGGGTTTCTTGTCGCCGACGTTGCAGAACTGGCTGATCTACCGTGGCATGTTGGCACCAGCCACAATGTTGGCTGAACCGTGGGCCATTGTCACCTCGATGTTTCTCCATGCGCCCAACTCAATACTGCACATCCTGTTCAACATGATTGCGCTGTATTCGGTCGGCCCGGTGCTGGAACGGCTCATCGGTCACTGGCGATTTCTTGGGCTGTACATGATTTCCGGCCTTGGTGGCGCGCTGGGCATGATGGTGTGGGCTGTCGTGGCCCCTGGCGGCCAAGGCTGGCAAACGGCCGCCTACGGGGCTTCAGGGGCGTTGTTCGGCCTGTTCGCCGCATTGCTGGTGGTATATCGCCGCATCGGGGCGGATATCCGTTCGATGCTGATATGGATGGCGGTGAACTTTGCGCTGCCGTTTGTGGTTGGCGGTGTGGCTTGGCAAGCGCATGTCGGTGGCTTTGTGGTGGGTGGCTTGCTGACATGGCTGCTGATCGGCGGCATCCGGCCTTGGCGAGGCAAAAGCCTTGCCTGGCGTATGCAGGTGTATGGCTGGTCGGTGACCGTGTTGGTCATCGCGCTTATCGTGGCGTGCAATTTTGCCAATCCATATGGCTGGATGTGGCACTGATACCGTTGTGGATTCTTTTGGAGTGATATCCAATCTTTCTGTTGACTTGTGCACAACTGTGCATGAAAGTGCATAAAACGGTGGATAACTAATGTGGATGAGTCAATAATAATGGCGTAGTACCAAGGTTTTCCCTGTGGATAACTTGGGATATGAATACAGTGTTCGCGGGTGATTCCCTATCTGGGAAGCTATTTGTGCACCGGTTATGCACCAAAAAGAGCCTGTTATCCACTAGTTATCCACTATGTTTTCCACATTCTGTGGAAAACTACACGCGTGTAATTCATCCACAGCAGGTGGATAACAATGTGGATAACTAGTGGATAACCGGTGGATAGTTGTGGGTAAGTGACTGCGCGAGGGCGAAGGAGGCCGGAGCGGCGGCAATTGCCCATAATGGAACAACAATGTGCCGTACGCCGGATCTGCTGACAAAGGCGGCTCGGCACCCGTCGCAAGACAAAACGCAAAAAGCCGGCCCTGCTCGCAAGCAGAACCGGCTTTCGTAATAAGACGATAGGCGAACTCAGCGCCAGCCCATAGTCATCAGGAAGCCAATCATAATCAAGGCGAAACCGATGGCAAGGTTCCAAGCGCCGATATTCGGAATCGGCCAGGAACCGGACGGGGAAAGGTAGTACACCACGCACCAAATCAGGCCAATGATCATCAATGCGCAGAATACCGGAACAAACCAACGCGGGTTGGACTTGGTGCCCTTGATGGTCTCCTCAACGCGCTTGGTGTTCTCCGCCTGACGGCTCATCATGCGCTGCATCTGCGGGGTCAGCGTGGCCTTGTCGGCAGTGGCGTTCAGGACAGCTTCGACCTTCTCCATGTCAACGCCGTAGTTCTCATCCTCTGCAGCGGTCTCGTCCGCGGCGTTCTCGGACTTGGCGGCATCGTCCGTGGCGGCCTCAGATGAGGTCTCGCCCTGCCAGTCCTTCTGGTCGTTCGAGTCGGTTTCGTGCAGCTCTTCGTCAGCCATCAGCATAGTCTCCATTCAGTAGGCTAAAAGTCATAATAGTGGCTACACTCGAAACCAGTAAACTCGCCGCGTATAAAGATGGGAAATCATGTCCAGGCACGTAGGCAAACACAGCACGAAGCGCTCTCTGCTGGGAGGCGTTGCGGTGTTCGTCGTCGTCGCTCTGACTGGTTTTCTGCTGAGCACCAACGTACGCGTGAACCGTACGACGACCGTTACCAATGACACGGCAGATCTGGTGGAACAAGGCGTCAGCGAGGTCAACCAACTGCAGAATGACGTGAACGATTTGCAGCGGCAGGTGACCAATCTCACCGATGTGCTGGGTTCCGGCGACCGGAATGCCGGCGATCAAAGCAGCCAGGGAGACAGCAGCGACAACAGCCTTATGATGCCCGAGCTGGAGGGCGCTGGCGTTACCGTAACCCTCAACGATTCGCCGTTGTGGGAAACCGCAGTCAACAACAGCGGTTCGACCACCAACATCAACGATTACGTGATTCATCAGCAGGATGTGGAATCCGTGGTGAACGCGCTGTGGGCGGGCGGCGCCGAGGCGATGATGATTATGGATCAGCGCGTGCTGTTCAATTCGGCCGTAATCTGTTCCGGCAACGTGCTGTCCATACATGGTAAGAAATACGCGCCGCCATTCACCATCTCGGCCATCGGGGATCAGGCCTCCATGCGCAAGGCGCTGAACGATTCCGAAGCCATCACCATTCTTAAGCAATATGTGACCGCATTCGGCATTGGCTACAAAGTGGAGAACAAGGACGATCTTAATTTTCCGTCCACCGCGGCCTTGCTGCAGCAGCTGAAATATGCCACGGTGAATGAGCCGCAGTCCAAGGACGAGGAGAACACCCAACAATGAGGCACGGCAACCATAGCAGCGACGCCAGCATCGCGACGGATAATGTGCCTGCATACGCAGCGGGCGCAGGCAGTGCCGCATCAGTGCAGCCATCGCGCGGCGGTGACTCGCGTCGCAGGCCATCCGCTCCGAGGCACGGCGCATTATGGCAGGTGCTGGGCATCATTGCGGAACTGTTGCTGATCGCCGCTGCGATATGCGCGCTCTATATCGTCTGGCAGATGTGGTGGACCGGCGTGGAAGCCGAACAAGCCCAGAATGAGACCACGCAATCCGTGAATTGGTCCGACCCCAGCAACAACGGCGGTGATGTCAAGGTGGCCGAGGCGCAGGAAGGCGATCCGCCGGTCCAGCCCGAAAAAACGGCGTATGGCGATCTGATCGCACAGGTGTACATCCCTCGTTTTGGCTCTCAGTGGCACCGCAACTTGGTGGAGGGCACCACGCTGGAGCAACTGAACCGGCACGGTCTGGGGCACTATCAAGACACCCAGATGCCTGGTCAGGTCGGCAACTTTGCCGTAGCTGGCCATCGTAATGGCTACGGACAGCCGCTTGGCGACGTGGACAAACTGCAGGAAGGCGACCCGATCATCATCCGTACCAAGGATTACTGGTACGTCTACCATTACACGCGCTATGAGATTGTGCTGCCCACCGACATATACGTGATTGCGCCCAACCCGGAGAACTCCAGCGTGGAGCCCACCAAACGCATGATCACCCTGACCACTTGCGAACCGAAGTACAGCACTCCGACCCACCGATGGATCAGCTATGGCGAGCTCGCATATTGGGCCAAGGTGTCTGATGGCGTGCCCAAGGAACTGGCCACCACCGATTCGTCCGGTGAGGTGCGTTTTGCCACCAAGGAGACCCCGTCCCTGGTTTCCAAGATCGGTTCTTTGGACAAGGTGGTGTATGGCGCACTGGTGGCATGGCTGATTCTGTTCATTGCCGCCGCCGTGGCCTGGCGCTGGCCGGTGCTCAAGGCGATTCGTCTGGGCGAACGCCGCCGCCCTGATGCCAGCATCTATGGCACGCTGCTGCGCTTGCAGCCAGGCGTGGCGCCAATCCGCTGGCTACTGCTGGCTGTGCTGCTGTTTGCCGGTGCCGCGGCCCTGTTCCAGTGGGTATTCCCCTGGGCGGCCGCCAACATCCCGTTCCTACAGCAAATGTCGAACTTCGTGGTGTCCAACTAGGCCGTGCGCATGTTCGGGCGTAAGTGCGCTGAATCGCTGTAGTATGGCTTGCAGCATAGGTTTTTCAAGGAGAGCAGTATGACCGATTCCGCACGCATCCTGGTGGTGGATAACTACGATTCCTTTGTATATACGATTGTTGGCTATCTGAAGACGCTTGGTGCCACGGTCGACGTGGTGCGCAATGATGCCATCGATCCCGCCGCGCCCGGTGTTCTGGACGGCTACGACGGCGTGCTGATCTCCCCCGGACCCGGAGCTCCCGCCGAATCCGGTGCCAGCGAGGATATGATTCGTCTGTGCGCAGCCACCGGTGTGCCGATGTTCGGCGTGTGCCTGGGTCTGCAGGCGCTCGCTGAGGTCTATGGCTGCACAGTGGATCATGCGCCCACCATCATGCACGGCAAGACCAGCTTGGTGGAGCATATCGATGATGAGATTTTCGAGGGCGTGGCCAACCCGATGACCGCCACCCGATACCATTCGCTGGCCGTTGAGCCCGATTCGGTGCCGGATACGCTGCAGGTCACGGCATGGACGCAGGATGACCACATCATCCAAGGCGTGAGGGTCAAGGACAAGCCGATGTATGCGGTGCAGTTCCACCCGGAATCCGTGATGACGCAGGATGGCTACCGTCTGCTGGCCAATTGGCTGAAGGTGTGCGGGCAGGATAACGCCGTGGCTAAATCCGCCGGATTGCAGCCCAAGGTCACGAAGTAACGAGTAATGATTGACCCCCGCTAGCAGGTATCGCTAGCGGGGGTCAATGCTCATCATCGGTCGCGAGACGGGCTATTCCGTTGTGTTGGTGTTGCCACCACTGCTGTTGTTGGTATTGCTACTGGCCCCAGCCTTGGTCGTGATGGTGACAGTCGAGCCTTCATCGACCTGCGAACCGCCAGCCGGATTGGTGCTGACCACCACTGCGTTGTTGTCGCTTGGTCCGCTGACCTGTACAGTGAACCCGGCTGCCTCCAGCGTGAGTTTTGCAGTCGCGTAGTTGGTGCCGGCGGCAATGGTCGGCACGGTGGCCTGCTTTTTGCCGGCGGATACCCAAATGGTGATGGTGCCGCCCTGTTCGATGGAGGAACCGGAGCCGGGCTCCACGCGGGTAATCGACCCGGCAGGCACCGAATCGGAATTCTCGGATTCCACGGTGAAGTTGAATTTGTCGTTGTACTGCTGCAGCACGGCATCCTTTGCCTGACCCACCAGGTTGCCCGGCACCTTGGTCATGCCGGTGGACACCCACAGGGTGATCGACGAGCCCTTGGTGGCGGACTGCCCGTTGGCGGGATCGGTGCGGGTCACCAGATCCTTGGCCACGGAATCACTGTCTTCGGTCTTGACCACGGAGTTCACTTCAAAGCCGGCATCCTTGAGGATATTGCGGGCCTCATCCTGAGTGCGCTTGGAAACGTCCGGAATGGAGATGGACTGCGGTCCGGCCGAGAACCATACCTGCACCTTGGAACCCTTGACCACCTTGGTGCCGGCCTTGGGGCTCATTCGCGTGCATGTACCTTCCGGCTCGGTGGAATCGGTGTCACGCTTCTCCACCATCGTCAATCCCGCCGCCTTGAGCTTGGCGTCCATGCCATCCTTGGATGTGGATGCGGTGCATTCAGGTATGGCGACCAGCTCTTCGGTGGACGTATGCGACCCGTTCATGGCAAACGCTACGCCAACCACGATGGCGATAACCGCGATTAATGCCACAACCACACCAATAATGATGCGCTTGCGCTTCTTGGCCTTGGCCGCAGCCGCACGCTGCTCGGCACGCGACTTGACGTTTGCGGCATTGGTGCCATTGGTGGGCGAGATCTGCTCGAATTGGCCGGTTACCGGATTGAATGCCTGCGTAGGCTGCTGAGGCTGTCCCAGAGCTGCGGTCGGCAGGTCGCGCTCGGCATCCCTGCGGGCCTTCATGTTGGAGAGGTCGGTCAGGGGGTTGAACGCGGCCGCCACCGGAACGCCGCCGTTCATATAGGTCAAGACATCGTTCTTGAACTCGGAAGCAGTGGCATAACGGTTCTGGCGATCCTTGGCCATGGCCTTGGCGCAGATTGAATCCCACATCTTCGGCAGGCCCGGTACTACGGCGGAAGGCGGCGTGGCCACCTCGGAAACATGCTGGTATGCGATGGCCACGGCGGAATCGCCGGTGAACGGCGGGCGGCCGGTCAGCATTTCATACAGCACACAGCCGGCGGAGTACAGGTCGGAACGCATGTCCACGGTCTCGCCGCGTGCCTGCTCGGGGCTCAGGTACTGTGCGGTGCCCACCACGCCCTGCGATTGGGTCATGGTGGCGGCCGAGTCATCCAGTGCGCGGGCGATGCCGAAGTCCATGACCTTGACCACGCCCTGCTCGGAAATCATGATGTTGCCGGGTTTGATGTCGCGGTGGATGATGCCCATACGATGCGAGTAGTCGAGGGCGTTCAGCACGCCGAGCATTACCTGCTCGCAGTCGCGCTGGCTCAAGGCGCCGTTCACCTTGATGATGTCGCGCAGGGTCTGGCCCTTGACGTACTCCATCACGATGTACGGCAGATGCTCCACGTCGCCGTTATCGGCGGTGACCGTCTCCTCGCCGGAATCGTAGATGTTCACGATGTTCGGGTTGTTCATCTGCGCGACCGCGTGCGCCTCACGGCGGAAGCGGGCCAGGAATATGTCGTCGTTGGCCAGATCCGCGCGCATGATCTTGATGGCGACGGTGCGTCCCAAGCGGGTGTCGAGAGCGACATGGACTTCAGCCATGCCGCCGCGGCCAATGAGCTGGCCGAGCTGGTATCGGCCATCGGCCAGTGCAGTAGGCATATTGCTGCTCATTGCTTATTCCCTCCCAATAATGAGGCCGGAGCCTCCATAACGATGCGCGGTGTGCTCGACACCCTACGGGGCAGACGGCTACCGGACGTGATCATGGTGCTGTCGGTCATTTCGGTCCGCTGGTCAAGCAGACGACGTTCGATGCGGGCCAGTGTGCGGGACACCACCAGAGCGTCCTTAGGACGGTCCAGCGGATCTTTGGCCAGCATGGACATCACGAATTCACGCAGCTGGATATCCACAGAATCGGGCAGCGGAGGCACGGCATTGTTCACGTGTGCGGCCGCGATATCCACCGCAGTGGCACCGGTGAACGGACGGTGGCCGGCGAGCCCTTCGTAGGCCACCACGCCCAGAGAATAGATGTCGGATTGCGGCGTGGCCTGCTGGCCCTGCGCCTGCTCAGGCGAAATGTACTGCGCGGTGCCCACCACCATGCCGTCTTGGGTGATCTGACCCTGGCCGGTGGAATAGCTGACGCCGAAATCGGTGATTTTCACCTCGCCGCTATCAGAGACCATGATGTTGGCCGGCTTGACATCGCGGTGAATCACGCCGTGCGAGTGTGCGATGAACAGGCCGCGCGCGGTCTGGATGAGAATGGGCAGCAGTTCGATGGGATCCATCGCGCCCTTCTCGTGGAACAAATCGGCCAACGACTTCGAGGGCACGTATTCCATAATGAGGAATCCGATGCCATCATGCTCATAGTATTCGAACAAGGCGGCGATGTTCGGATGCGCCAGGTTGGCGGAGTTGTGGGCCTCGGCACGCAGACGGCGAAGCTTGGCCTCGGCATTGGTCATGTCCGAACGCAAAGCCTTGATGGCCACCTCGCGTCCGAGCTGGATGTCGTAGCCTTTCCAGACCTCGCCCATGCCGCCCTGCGCAAGGCGCGCGTCAAGGCGGTATCGGCGGTGAATGAGCTGTCCTTCGATGAGTTTCATTGCTGCAGCGCCTCCTGAATCATCGCGCGCATAATCGGGCCTGCGGCGAACGAACCGTACAAATCTGTGTTATGCACCAGCACTGCGACGGCAATCTGCGGATTGTCTGCCGGCGCGAAGCCGATAACCCAGCCGTCGATGCTGCTGTTATCGATGCCGATTTGTGCAGTACCGGTTTTTGCGGCCACAGATATGCCATTGATGGCAAGCGTCGGGTTGGCCTTGGTAACCACGCTTTCCATCATGGTGGTGAGCTTGTCTGCAATATCCTTGCTAAACGCCTCGGCCATGACCTGCGACTTGGTTTCGGAAAGCACGGTCAGATCGGAGGCGCGTACGCGATCCACCAGGGTGGGACGCATCAGCTTACCGTCATTGGCGATGGCCTGGGCGACCATTGCCATCTGCAACGGCGTGGCCGTGGTGTCGCCTTGGCCGATGGAGGCCAATGCCAGTTTGTCGGCGGTGGAACTGGACGGGAACGTCGATGCGGTGGCTGTCATCGGGGTGCCGGTGTTCTCGGTGCCGTCAATGGTAATGGTGCTGCCGAAGCCAAGCTTGGTGGCCATATCGCTGACCTTGTCTTGTCCCAGAGCCACGCCAAGCTGGGCGAAAGCGGTGTTCGAGGACCAGGTAATCGCGTCCTGCAGCGAAATCTTTCCGTCAGTGCCGTTGGCTTGGTACACGGCGTTCGGCAGCTGGGTGTTGGTGCCGGGAAGCGTGTATGAGCTGCCTGCCGGAATCTGCGTATCCGTCTGGTAATCGCCGGTTTCCAGCGCGGCGGATGCCACGATGGTCTTGAACGGGGAGCCGGGCGGGTACAGCTGTGAGATGGCGCGGTTGATCAGGGGGCTATCGCCGCCTGCCGCAAGCTCGTTGTACGTCTTGGTGGCGGCATCGGAATCATGGGTGGCCAGCTGGTTCGGATCGTAGCTGGGGGTGCTCACCATGGCAAGGATGCGGCCGGTTTTCACCTCGATGGCCACGGCGGCGCCGTCCCTGGTGCCGAGCTGGTCGTACGCGACCTGCTGGATCTTGGGGTTGATTGACGTCTCGATGGACGCGCCTTGATTGGTGCTGCCGGTCAGCATGGCCTTGGCGCGCTGCCAGATCAGCGAGTCGGCCTCGCCGCTAAGCAACATGCTGCGCGAGGCTTCCAGGCCGCGATCCGCAGTCTGGTTGATGGAGAAGAATCCGGTGACCGGTGCGTACAGCGGTCCATTCGAAT
>CXVE01000076.1_pt1 | contig 19320 bp, 19 predicted proteins | sample 941081 | NCBI WGS metagenome assembly CXVE01 (sample SAMEA3493518, study PRJEB9703) | human gut metagenome | biome: ENVO:mammalia-associated habitat; material: ENVO:feces | place: Bangladesh | collected 2010-01-06
TTATCTGGACAATCTCCAATCTAACGGGTGTTGCACTTTCATTTAGACAACGGGGCCCCAGCTGACATGACTGATTTGAGGTATGATATACGTATGTCATACCACTGTTGTAAGGAGTAATGATGGCTATCAAGGAGAAGGCCACGATCAGTCTGGATGCGCAGACCAAGCGTGACGGCATCGCCATACTTGACGCCATGGGGTTGAACCTGAGCACGTTTGCCGAAATGTCTCTCAGACAATTGGTACGCGACGGGCGTCTGCCATTCACGCCAAGCGTCCGCCCTTCATTCGAAAAAGACAACGAGGGATACCCCCTGTTCAAAGCGAACATGGATGATCCCCGCATCGTGACGCCCCAGATACGTGATGGTGCCGTGATCCTGCCGGAGGGTTGGGACGATGATGAAGACTGATCCGCGCCAGTTCGAGATATGGTGGGTGCCGTTCGCTTTTCCCGACAAGCCAGGCAAAGCGAAGAACCGTCCCAGCGTGATCCCCCAATGGGACGACGGCACCCGCATCGCCTTGGTGACCAAGGTCACCGGCAACACCTGGCGCGACGAACCGGGCTATGTGGTGCTGCGTGACTGGCAGGACGCGGGACTGAGCAAGCCCAGCGCCGTGCGATGCTCGCAACTGCTGCGGCTGCCAAGCAATCTTTTCCTCGACGACGGCCCGACAGGAAGACTTTCGGCATATGATGCCGGCCGCGTCGCCTGGGCGATCAACGAACTCTATCCGGGCCTACTAGCCTGAGAGCAACCGATACCGTCACCATCCCTGTCGAGGTGCTTGCCGCAGCACGGGTCACCGACGTCACTCTTGTCAAGTTTGGCGTGATGGGCTGTTGTCGCGGGCGGATCGTTCCCCGCTAACCGCTAATGCAGTCCGAAACAGCCGCTGCCTCCTGCCTCCCGATAAAAATGAATTCGTCAAATTCTTTCGGGCAGCGAATGCAGATACATGTATAGAGCATCTGTACTATTTTCAAGAATGCTCATTGTCTGCGGCAACGGTTCGGCATACACAGTTTTATAATCCACCTCATCGTACTCTTTCCGAATGGGGAAAGCCAAACGTTCATCGTCAACAGAAAAGTCTGCTTGTACACCCTCTTTATTCCCTCTTGCATCTACACGAATCCATCGGTCAATGGATCTCAGATAAATGGCATTCAAGGCATGGATGCAGTATCCGCTTTCAGGCGTACTGCCTAACGTAAGCCTTTGATAGCATATTCCGGCAGGAATGCCATTTGCCCTTAATAGGGCGGCCAATAAATTAGATTTTGCCCAACAAATACCGACGCCCTCCCTTAATGCGTCTGAGGCTGTTGCCGTGACTCTTTTGTCTTGGACATCCCATGAATGCTTGATTTCATCTCTAACAAAATAGTAGGCGGCTTTTGCCAGTTCGATTTCGCCTTCAGCGGAGTCTTTTAGTTCCTTGGCTTTTTCTTTGCACACTCGGTTCATTCCAATCGATATAGTGCGAAAAGGCAAGGTAGCTACTGATATCATCTTGAATATCCAACATATAACACCTCCGAGAATCCCGATTCGTCGCTCTCTTACTTTTTACCCCGTTGCGAGGTTGGTTGTTTCAGCAAGTCCGACATAGCGGCTTCTCACCAAGCTATCTCATTTTCGTGCAGACCGATCTGCCAAAACAACGACGACCAGATTGGCCAGCACCATGACAACAAGCGTGGCCACCAACGCAATCAATGCCTCCAATGCCATGTTATTGAAGTTCTTCTCCATGGCCCCGCCAATGATGATTTCAAGGGCGATGAGGAACAGGGCACATGCATCAACGAGGAATATCGGAGCGTACTGCTTGTGAATCCGATTCCATGTGTCTTCGGATGACATTGTTGCCGGCGTTTTGATGCCTACCGAATTCTGCAAAGGCAACGTTCCGTTCTTTGCATCACGATAGACCCCGACCAAAAACACGCCGACGACCACGGCCACAACTACTTCGACGATAAGCATGCGTCAAGGATATCTCCCCCCACCTAGACTAGTAATGGTTTGAATCCCGCCTGCCCACCGATGGCAGGTCGATTACGCGAGGTGACCATATGGCTCCAGTGGAGCGTCATATCGAGGAAACGCTGTATCGCAGTGCCGTGGAACTGATCGAGCGAAGGTATCCGACAGGATGGGGAGGCGCGGCGGCGATGCGACTCGCCGGCAAAGACAACGGTAAACATGACGGAAGCAACGGCTCGGAGGCACTTATCGTCACGAGCGTGGCGATTGAGACACCCAATGCCGCCGCTTCGCTATGCATCGAGGTCGGAGCGATGTGCGAGGCGATGAAGCTTGATCGCCGTGTCACCCACACCATCTGCGTCGTACGCGATGACGAACACGCCCCGTTCACCGTGTTGTCTCCATGCGGCATCTGTCAGGAACGGCTGCGCTATTGGGGCGACGACGTGATGTGCGCCGTTTCAGACAACAATCAGGGAGAGCATCCGTTGTTCGTGCCGCTGCGCGACCTGCAGCCGCGCCATTGGACCCAGGTGTACCCACCAGCCGAATTGGAACACTACGAGCGATAAGCCGCCCTCGATTGAAATCCCTACCTCCCTAAGCTATGCAGTAGGCTCCGCCCGCAAGTCACACTGGTACAATTTTTCAGGTTTGAGACTGTAGCAAGTTGAGTCGCTTTATCAGTAAGTCTGTATTTGGAGGTATCGATGGCCCATCGTCCGCTTATCGGCGTGGTCCCGTTGTGGGACGACACACTGAATAGCCTGTGGATGCTGCCCGGCTATTTCGACGGCATCATCGAAGCCGGCGGTATCCCGGTGATGCTGCCGCTGACCGACGACGAGACTACAATCGAACAGCTGGTCGGCCAATGCGATGGGTTCCTGGTCACCGGCGGCCACGACGTGGATCCGGAACGGTATGGCGAGGCGGCCGGCCCCAAGACGGTCAAACTATGCAAGGCCCGCGACCGGATGGAGGAGCGCCTGATCCCCTCCGTCATCGCGGCGGACAAGCCATTGCTGGGCATCTGCCGCGGCATCCAGAGCCTCAACGTCGCCTTGGGCGGCACGCTGTGGCAGGATCTGCCGGACGAGCATCCCAGCCCGGTCGTGCATCATGGCGACAAGCCGCCGTATGACCCGGTGGTCCACGAAGTGTCGATCGCGCCCGATTCGCCGTTGGCCCGTGCGTTGTGGCCGCTGGGAGACAACGGCCCGAGTGAGGCGGAGGCCGATGAGGTCGATTCCTTCGGCAAGCCGTATCATCCGCGCGCCTATACGCTGGGCGTCAACAGCTATCACCATCAGGCGATTCGCACGCTGGGCCAGGGACTGGAACCGATGGCCACCGCGCCGGACGGCATCGTGGAGGCGGTCTGGATGCCGGCCAAGCGTTTCGTCTGGGCCGTCCAATGGCATCCTGAGTTCTCCCACCGCGCCGATAGCAACCAACGCCGCATCCTCGGCGCCTTCATCGACGCCTGCTGACGCAAGCTCCCGCCAATCTCGACGAAACGCCTTCCAGGAAATGGCTTGCCCGCATCCGTAGACCAGAAGATATTCGATCAATGTGCCGAACGGACTCATCGCAACAACAACATCCAGATCACCCACAATGCAGGTGACAAGACCGAGATGAGCGCCCGGCGCCGCAGCTCAAGCCCAAAGTCCGCCCCATTCCTCCTGCGCAGAACGGCGTGATTCCAGCGCTCCGGCGATCGGAGCCGTCGGAATCACGCCGTTTTGATGCACCCGTGGTCGTGCCAGCGGATACAGTCGTCGATCGGGACGAACACCTCGTCACGGGCACGCTCCTCCCAATGCCCGGGGTGGACGGATTCCGTTCATTCAGTCTCCGGGAAAACGCCCGCACCCCGGAACGCGAGAACCCCGCGTCCCTTGCGGGAGCGGGGTCCAAGCGGTATGTCCTTGATTCTGATGTTTCAGATAAGGGGGCCCGAATCAGCGGGCGTAGAATTCGACCACGTACTGGATGTTGACCTGCACCGGAATCTCTTCGACCTCGGGCTTGCGGGTCAGGGTGGCCTTCAGGGAGGCAAGGTTCACGTCGAGGTAACCGGGAACCGCGGGCAGCACATCACGGTGCACGCCTTCGGCGGCGATCTGGAACGGAACCATGGTCTGGCTCTTGGCCTTCACCTGGATGGTCTGGCCGGGCTTGACGCGGTAGGACGGGCGGTCCACCACGTTGCCGTCAACGAGGATGTGACGGTGCACCACGAACTGACGAGCCTGGGCGGTGGTGCGGGCGATGCCAGCACGCAGAACCAGGTTGTCAAGACGGGTCTCGAGGTCGGTCAGCATGGCGTTACCGGTCTGGCCGGCGGTACGGGTAGCCTTCTCGTAAGCGGCGCGGAGCTGCTTCTCGGAGATGCCGTACTGAGCGCGCAGACGCTGCTTCTCGCGCATACGCACCGCGTAATCGGATTCGGTGCGGCGACGGTCACGGCCGTGCTCGCCAGGAGCGTACGGACGCTTTTCGAAAATGCGCTGAGCCTTAGGGGTCAGTGCGATGCCGAGGGCGCGGGACAGGCGCACCTGACGGCGAGAACGCTGAACGTTCGTCATTGGATTATTCCTTCTGTCGTTATCTGAACGGAACGCTCGGTTTCATGCGATTCCAAGCGCTGAGTCGGGCCTCTCCAACGCTTCGTCGTGATTGCTCACGAGCGGGTTGGCGCTCTTGCGATCGCCTACCGCCGACCCGTTGACGGGCTATGACTCCAGACGGTATCTACCAGTTGGCAGACACCAACGAGCAATATTACACTGCAGCCATGGACAGCACTCCGGCATCCATGCGGTATACCTTGTCCGCATACTCCAGCGCATCCGGATCATGCGTGACCATGAGAATCGCCGTACCGTTATCGGCTTGGCTTCTCAGCAGTTGCATCACGATGTCAGTGCTCTCTTGGTCGAGATCGCCGGTCGGTTCGTCCGCGATAAGCAATTTGGGCTGATTCATCAGGGCGCGGGCGATGGAGACACGCCGCATCTCACCGCCGGATAGTTCGCGCGGATAGCTGTCTGCCAAATCGGCGACACCGAGCTGGGTGAGCAGATGCTTGGCGCGCTCGGTAAATAAGTCGGGCTGGCTTGCAGCTGAGTTTGACGGTTTACCGTCAGCATCTGCAATCGGCGCGATGACATCCGGCATAAACGGATCCGGCTCGGTGGAAGACTCAGTACTGTTTTCATCGGATGTGGAACCGTTATCGGCCTCAGATTCGATGCAAGGCTCGGTCTTGGCCATATTGTTCTGTTTTTGCGCGGCTGCATCGTCCTTATTCTCAGCCTCTATGAACGGCAGAGCATCCGGGAACATCGTCGCGGGCAGGATCACATTGTCGAGCACCGTGAGATTGCCGAGCAGGGTCTGGCTTTGGGTCACGAAACCGATGGTTCGGTTGCGCAGTAGGGACAGTTCCTTATCGCTCAGCTCAGTCACTTCGCGCCCATCCACACGCACGGTTCCCGAACTTGGGCGCACCAATCCGGCGACCATATTAATCAGGGTGCTTTTACCGTTACCTGAGCGACCGACGATGGCGACGAATTCCCCGGCGTCAATCGTGAGATCGACGTGACTGACCGCGTCAAACGGCGTGCCGCGACGGACGAACTGGCGGGTCAAATCCACCAATTCCAGCAGATGAGATGCAGTTTCGGTCATGTCACTCCCCTTCTCGCAGGGTCAGATAGGCTTCGGGGCGGCCAAGCCGCCACATGGTCAGCAACGAGCCGACAATGCCGATGGCGGTTGAGCACACAATAGTTATGGCAATGAATCCGATAACGGCGGTCGGTCCGGCTTGCAAATATGGCAATTGCAATTGTTTGCCGATCAGCGAGCTGAATGGGAAGATCACGAGGCTCGCCACGCCTACGCCGATTACGCCACCAATCAGTCCGATAATGGCCGATTCCTTGAGAATGATGACGTTCAACATGCCACGCGTGGCTCCCATAATGCGCAGGGACGCGAACTCGCGCTTGCGTTCGTTCACCGAAGAGGCGAATACGGCGAGCAGCACGATCACACCCATCACCCAGATCACGGCCACGAACACCTTGAGGTAGGTGACCAATGCGGTCAGCGAGATCTTGGTATTGGCGGTGATGCCGCCGGGATACACGTAGCCCAGATCGGCGAATCGGGAGTCAATGCGTTTGATGTTCTCGGCCACGGTTTGCGCCTCATACCCCTGCTTGACCTTGATCATCACGGTGGAGACGGCCTTGCCCGCATATTCCATGGGCATGACCTGCTTGGAGACCTTGGACGATGCGGCGACCATGTCGGGCACGGTGGCCTGGTTGATGAACACCGAATTGTCGAGGCTGGTGCCGGTATTGGCCAGCTGAGCGACCACCGGCCATTTACGGCCGTATAGCTCAATGGTGCCATCGGCGGACACATTCACGTTCGCGCCGGCGATCATCTTGCCGTCTTCGAGGGTGCCTTTGAATTGGGAGGCAACCCATGGCTCGATAACGAAGTCGGTGGACGGGTCGTAGCCGATGATCTGCAGTTTTTCGTCGCAGCAGGCAGCGGCCAGTGACGATATGTAGGTTTGTTCGCTGGCTTGTTCGATGCCATCCGCTTGCTTGACCTCAGTGGCGATGTCTCTGGTGAAATAGAACGTGCTGGGGTTGCCGTTGGTCAACAGCGCTTCGGCTTTCTGCGCGGTGTTCTGAGGCACAACCATCAGGTCGGCGCCCAGACGCTTCTCCATGCTGGTCATACCGGTGTTGAGGTTCATGGTCAGCATGGTGCCGCCGAAGAAAGTCAGCGCAAGAATGGTGACGACGGCGAGCAGAGCGCCGGTGCGGAATGGCTTGCGCTTGAGATTTTCAAGCGGCAGGCCGCGCAATGCGATATGCGATGGCACGATGGGGGTCCTTATTGATTATGGTGCGGTTGCAATAAGCGAGACCGGAACCCGACTCCTGGAATGAAATCGGACCCCGGTCACACGAGGTTAAGTTCAGTGCTTGGCCGCTCGGGAATCGAGCCAGATGGCGACAGCGGCGAACACGAGAGTGAGCACGCCGAGCACGATAAGCGTGGGCAGCATGACCATGCGGCAGTGCATCATGGCGCCCTTGCAGATGCCGATCAGGAAGGTGGGCACAGCAAGCAGCAGCAACGCGTTAGCGATGGCGGCGATGTTGAGGCCAATGCGAATCTGGACGTTGCCGAACAGGGCCACGACGCCGAGCACCAGAATCACAACGCCGATACCGGTGGCGGCCTGCTGCGAGTAATGGCAGGCACCCGGCATGTCATGGCCGGTGCAAGCGTGAGCAAAGGTCTGGGGTGCGATGGCAATAAGCGCACCGAACAGAATATTGGGCACGGATGCGAACAGCTTGTTCTTCATAACTTCCTTCCTCTCCCCTGCTACCAGGGTTTCGTGAGCACAACCTCCGCATTATGGCCACAGTGTGATGAGGAACACAAGTCTTGTTTTTTATGAAATTATCTGGTATGCGCTTTCAGCTCACAGCTTTTCGATCGGTGCCACGCGGAGCATGAGGCGTTTGACGCCGGCTGACCCGAAGTCCACGGTGATGACCGAATTGCGGCCCTTGTCCTGCGCGTCGGTGACCTTGCCGAGACCGTACTGATCGTGGCTGATCATGTCGCCCACGGCAAAGTCAGAGATATTCAGTCCATTATCTTTAGCGAGCTTGGAACTTGGCATGGAAGATCCGGCGGAACCGGACTTCGGCGTGGTGTGGCGCGTAGTGACCTTGCCGCCACGAGTGCCGCCGGACGCCGAACTGGAACGGGAACGAGAACCATATGAAGAGCCGGAACCCGAACCATAGGACGAACCCGAGCGCGAGCGGGAACCGTAGGAGGAGCCGGAACGTGAGCCATACGATGAACCGCCCGAACGGGAGCCATAGGACGAGCCAGATCCATAGCTTGACGAGCCGTAATGAGATCTCGAGCCATACGACGAACCCGAACCGCGAGAGCCGAATGTCGAGGACCCACCGAACGTCGTACCGCCAAAATCGTCATCATCCCAGCCGCCGTAATCGTCGGCGAATCCATCGGATTCCCAGTTGGCGCGCATGCGTTCCACGCCGGCCTCGCGGCGTTTCCAATCGATGAGCGAATCGGGGATCTCGTCGAGGAACTGGCTGGGCATCATGTCGGCGGCCTGCCCCCACTGGGAGCGTACGGCTGCGCGCGTGACATACAGGCGCTGCTTGGCGCGGGTGATGCCCACATAGGCAAGTCGGCGTTCCTCCTGCAGTTCGGTGGTGTCCTCCATCGAACGCGAATGCGGGAACGTGCCCTGTTCCATGCCGGTCAGGAACACCACCGGGTATTCGAGGCCTTTGGCGGTGTGCAAGGTCATCAGCGTCACTTTGCCGGAATCCTCCGCCTCGCCGGGCAGCTGGTCGGAATCGGCCACGAGCGCGGTGGTCTCCAGGAATGCGGATAGCGTGGCGTCGGGCGTGTTCTGCTCGAACTCGGCTGCGGTGGACTGCAGCTGGGAGAGGTTTTCCAAACGGGAGGCGTCCTGCGGGTCCACGGACTTTTCCAGCTCTGCACGCAAGCCGGACTTCTCCAGCACTTCGGCCACAATCTCGCTGGGCTTGGCGTCATGTGCTCGCGTGAATTGCGAGAGCTCACCCATCAAATCACGGAAGGCCTTGAGCTGCGTGGCGGTACGTGTGGGCACGTCCTGAATTTCATCCAAATGCATGAGTGCATAGAAGAAGCTGGTGCCACGTTCGCGCGCATAGGCGAGCAGGATGCCCTCGGCACGATCGCCGAGCCCGCGCTTGGGCACGTTCAAAATTCGACGCAGGTTCACGTCATCATCCGGGTTGACCAGCGCCTGCAGGTAGGCCAGCGCGTCCTTGATTTCACGGCGTTCGTAGAACTTGGTGCCGCCGACGAGCTGGTACGGCAGCCCTGCGTTGATTAACGCCTCTTCGAGCGAGCGGGACTGCGCGTTGGCGCGATACATAATCGCCATGTCAGAGTAGGCGATATCTTCTTCGGCGTGCAGTCGGGCGATTTCGGTGGCCACCCACTGGGCCTCCTGCTGGGCGTTATCCGCCGCGTAGCCGACGATTGGCTCGCCTTTGCCGAGTGCTGTCCACAGTTTCTTGGGCTTGCGTCCCTCGTTGTTGCTGATCACCGCGTTGGCCGCGTCCAAAATGGTCTGCGTCGAACGATAGTTCTGTTCGAGCATGATGGTCTTGGCGTTCGGGAAGTCCTGTTCGAAATCCTGGATGTTGCGGATGTCGGCGCCGCGGAAGGCATAGATGGACTGGTCGGAATCGCCCACGACGGTGATCCAAGCAGGGCCCACCTTGCCGGCGTTCGGCGCGCCCGGAATGGCCTTCTCCCCTGTGTCCACACCGGCCAGCTCACGTACGAGCACATACTGGGCGTGGTTGGTGTCCTGATACTCGTCGACCAGAATGTAGCGGAAACGGTGATGGTAGTACTCGGCGACGGCCGGGTCGGTACGTAGCAGTTCGACCGTGCGCCCAATCAGATCATCGAAGTCGACGGCGTTGGCCAGGGCGAGCCTGTGCTCGTATTCGGCGTATATCACCGCGTAGATGGCTTCAAGGTCGCCCACCGTGCCGAACTGGTAGCCGCGCTGGCCGGGCGTGAAGTCGGGCGCATGGACGGCGAGGTTTTCCTTCCAGCCGGTCAGGTTGTTTTTCAGGTCGGAGATGTGGCCGAGGATCGAACGCGGGGTGTAGCGCTTGATATCGAGGTTGAATTCGGTGGCGATGATTTTGACGAGTCGCTCGGAGTCGGCGGAATCGTAGATGGAGAAGCCGGATTTGAGGCCGATGGATTTGCCGTCGCGGCGCAGGATGCGCACGCAGGCGGAGTGGAAGGTGGAGACCCACATACGCTGGGCCACCGGGCCAATCAGCAAGCCGAGTCGTTCACGCATCTCGGCGGCGGCCTTGTTGGTGAAGGTGATGGCCAGAATCTGGCTGGGCCATGCGCCGAACTGGCTCAGGATCCATGCGATGCGTCGGGTGAGGACTCGGGTTTTGCCGGAACCGGCGCCGGCTCCGATCAGTAGCGCCTGGCCGCGGTATTGCACGGCTTCGGCCTGCTGCGGGTTCAGGTCGCCTACGAGTTCCTGCGCGCTGCGGGCGATGACTTCCGGCTCGTCGTACACTGTTGCCTCCCTTTGAATCGCGACAATCATGTTTACCACATGCACGGGTCAGCGGCAGCTGAAGAACCGGCTCGGGGGTGGGCGTCTGGCACCCGAATTGTCACGGGCTCCTGGTGTTCCGGCAGCCGGCTCATCATGTGGCGAAGAACCGCCGCCGTACCGCCCCTCGCATCGGACAACGTACACTTGCAGATATCCATATCATCCATATCGGTTGTGGCACACGATGACAGGAGGCCCGATGCAGGAACTTGAGGAACGAATCCAGAGCGAGGGAACGGTAAAGGCAGGTGACGTGCTCAAGGTGGACGCGTTCCTGAACCACCAGTGCGACGTACGTCTGTTCGACCGTATGGGAGCCGCGTGGGCCAAGCATTTCGCCGGCAAGCACATCACCAAAATTCTGACCATCGAAGCGTCCGGCATTGGCATCGCATGCGTGGCCGCCCAGCATTTCGGCAATGTGCCGGTGGTGTTCGCCAAGAAAGCGCAGTCCATCAATCTGGACGGCGACCAGTACACCACCACCGTGTATTCCTTCACCAAGCAGAAGGAATTTCCGGTGATCGTGGCCAAGAAGTATCTGAATGCGGGCGACCATGTGCTGCTGATCGACGATTTCCTGGCCAACGGCAAGGCGCTGCGCGGCCTGATTGATCTGTGCAAGGCGGCCGGCGCCACGGTCGAGGGCATTGGTATCGCCGTGGAGAAGGGCTTCCAGGGCGGCGGCGACGCGCTGCGCGCCGATGGTTACGACGTAGATTCGTTGGCCATTGTCGAATCCATGGATCCCGGAACCGGCGAGATCACCTTTAGGCACTGAGGACTATTGCCCGCTCCCGCTGACGGGAGCTGTCACGACAGTGACTGAGGGTGGTTCATCTTGACCGCAGACCACCCTCAGTCGGCTACGCCGCCAGCTCCCGCCAGCGGGAGCAAACAAAAAGGGAACAGAGAAAAGAGAATCATGTCAGAGAAGAAAACCAAGAATTCCATATCATTTGAGGCATTGTCCTCGCTGGACGCGCCCGTATCCTTCTGGAAGGGCATTCCGTTCGGCCTGCAGCATGTGATGGCCATGTTCGTGGCCAACCTTGCCCCGATCTTCATCGTCGCATCCGCCGCGAAGATGACGCCGGCCCAGTCGGCCACAATCATTCAGTCCGGTCTGCTGGTGGCAGGTCTCGGTACCTGTCTGCAACTGTATGGCGCGTGGCTCATCGGCTCCCGGCTACCGATGGTCACCGGCATCTCCTTCACCTACGTGGCGGCCGCCGTGGCGATTTGCGCGGACAAGGGCTATGGCGCCGTGGTCGGCGCGGTCATGGTCGGCGGTTTGCTGGAACTCGTGCTGGGCTTGACGGCCAAATATTGGCGTCGGTTCGTGCCGCCAATCGTCTCCGCCATCGTGGTCACCTCCATTGGTTTCTCCCTGCTCAACGTGGGCGCCACGAGCTTCGGCGGCGGCAGCGGCGCCAAGGACTTCGGCAACTGGCAAAATCTGACGCTCGGGCTTATATCTTTGGTCGCCTGCTTGGCATTCCAGCTGTTGATGAAGGGCACGGCCAAGCAGCTGTCCGTGCTATTCGGTCTGGTGGTCGGTTACGTGGTGGCCATCTGCATGGGCAAGGTCGATTTCTCCGGTTTCCAGAACCTTGCCATTGTGTCTGTGCCGCAGATTATGCCATTCAAGCCCGAGTTCGACTGGGGTTCGATCATCTCCATCGGCCTGCTCTATGTCGTCTCCTCTGTTGAGGTGCTGGGCGACACCGCCGCGCTGACCAAAGTGGGTCTGAACCGTACGCCGACCGAACGCGAGACTGCTGGCGCCATCGCCGGTGACGGCCTTATCTCCACCGTCTCCGGCCTGTTCGGCTGCCTGCCGCTGACCTCCTTCGCGCAGAACATCGGACTCGTGGCCATGACCAAGGTTGTCAATCGTAAGGTCATTCTTTCCGGTGGCGTAATCCTGATTTTAGCGAGCTTCGTGCCGGCCATCGCCGAGGTGTTCAACTCGCTGCCGCAGGCGGTGCTCGGCGGCTGCACCATCATGATGTTCGGCAATATCATTCTTTCCGGCTTCCAGATGATTGCCGAAGCGGGCTTCACGCAGCGCAATATCACGATTGCGGCGCTCTCGCTGACCATCGGCATCGGCTTCACGCAGGTAAGCGACATCTTCGCGCAGTTCCCGGCCCTGTTCCAGCAGATTTTCGCCTCGAACTGCATCGCCGTGGCGTTCGTGGTGGCCGTGATCCTGAACGCCGTGCTGCCCAGTGAGGAGCATTTCCTCTCCGCGCCCAAGGAGACACCGGCCGACGCCGAGTGACGACCGCCGGATCTTTTCACATGTGCCCGCAACCATTTCGGTTTGCGGGCACATGTGTTATGCGGGAATCCAGCGAACGAACAAGCATACGGGCTTTCCCGCTCGCATTGCTGCGCCATCGCAATCTTCACAAAACCACGTTGCCAATCATATCGTTTTTCGATATATCATTATCGTTATTCGAAATATTCGATGCAAAGGATCGTCTCATGAAGCGCTACATGAACAAGTGGGTCCTGCTTGGATTGAAGGTCATCATCGCGCTGGTCTGGCTGGCCTGCCTCTGGACGTTCGCCGCGCCCATACTGAGCAAGGCGATGGCCGGCCTGTACTCCAGCCAGGCGGCGATGCGCTGGCCATACCTCATCATGGGCATACTGTTCCTGGTATGCGTCGAGATAGCGTTTGCGGCCGTCTGGCGGCTGCTTTCGCTATCCGGCTCCGGCACGGCGTTCACCGCCAAGGCCATGCCCTGCGTGAACTGGGTGCTCGGCTGCGCGGCGATCGCCACTGCGCTGACCGTTCTCGTATCTGCGTGTTTTCTTATCTCCGGCTGGCATGATGCGACCATGCAGGCCATGGATTACTACACCATCGCCTTGGTGCTTGGTGTGGCGGTTCTCGCCGAAATCGGATTCATGCTGCTGATGATTGTGATGAAGAGCCTGCTGCGTGCCGCCACCGACCAGTCCAGCGAGCTCGAGCAGGTGATCTGATATGACGATTCGCATCAATCTCGACGTCATGATGACCAAGCGCAAGATCGGGCTCGGCGAGCTCGCCGAGCAAATCGGCATCACCCCCGCCAATGTGTCCATTCTGAAGAACGGACGTGCCAAAGCCGTTCGCTTTACCACGCTGGATGCGCTTTGCAAGGCCCTCGACTGCCAGCCCGGCGACATTCTCGAATGGGAGGACAGCGACCGATAACCACCGCATGATTTTTACATAGCTAACTGCTTTCAGAGAGGTACATTCGCTCATTTACGGAATGCTATCTGCTTTCAAAGGAGATACAAGTTTTATGCTCAGATGCCCGGATGAGCAGTTGCTCAGACATGCAGGCGCACCACCCATTCGCGCACGAGAGCTACGACGGCTTCGGGTTGGTCGATGTGCGCGTTGTGACCGGCATTGTCTAACGTCACGAAGGTGGCGTTGGGATAGTGCGGCAACAGGGCTTGCTGGTCTTCGTATCCGACGATCTGGTCTTGTTTGCCGGTGACGATGAGCACCGGACCTGCATATGTGCCGAGCGTTTCCTCGGGGTCGTCATCCAGCCAATAGCGTTGATCCAGTCGTTCGCACGCCGCACGGTCACACAACGCCACACCAGGCAAGATGAACCGCTGGTAGCGCCGCCATGCATCGAATGACTGGTTGACGCCCATGGTAATGAAGTCGAACACCTGTTCCTGTGGCAGGGAGTGCGTCAGTCTGGGATTGGGATTCGCAACCACGTGTTCGGCCACATGCCGGCCGGCATGCTGCGGGTCCACAACCGGCGCGATCAGCGCCATGCCGGCCACTCGGCGAGGTTCGCGCGCCAATACTTCACGGACAAGCGCACCGCCCATCGAGTTGCCGACCATGGCGAATGGGGTTGCTTTGCCGACAAGGCCGTCAATGACCGTTTGCAGCCAATCAGCCATTTCCGGCAGTCCACAGGCATTCTCGGGCAGTGCCGGCGTACGCCCAAAGCCGGGCAGGTCCAGATATATGCGGCGAATCGAATCATTGCCGTCGAATGCTTCATCGAGCATCATCAGCGAACGATGGTCCACACCCATGCCATGCACAAACACGACGGACAATCCATTATCATTGCCCTCGATGGCGTAATACGGCTGCGGCTGTGCCATACGTTCCTCTCTCAAACCGGGACTGGGTGTATTTCACACAATAGCGTCTACGGTTCCTTCGCCGCCGAAACAGTTTCGAACGGCATTCTCGGTTTCAAGGGGCTGATTCTGTTATCCGGGAACATCTACTTCCACTTCGAGGGGCTGGTCGAAGCTCAAACCAAAAGTAGAAACGGCGTAACGACAACGCCATCCCGCCATTTTCATGATCTGTCTACTTAACCATCCGCCCCTTGAAACGGAAGTAGATGTTCTGGAAATGGCGCATCAGCCCCTCGAAGCGGAAATAGACGATTGCAACCCAGATTATCAATCTTGGCCACGCTGAAACACGGACATTGGAACATCCTTCTCGGTTCGGCTTGTGCGAGAGTCAAAAGGCGTGAAGAATTATGGCAAAGTCATCGGTGCTATGAGCATTCATCAGGCAGATATGACACTCTGACTGGTGGTGATCAGATTGACGTGACGATATGACACAGACGCGCAATCAGGCGAAGACCGATAAGGCCCGGAAGGAGGCGAGATGGTTCGGCGAACGCGATACCGGGCTCGTCGCCGCTCGGGCGGCAGATGGGTGCTGGTGTTTATCGTCGCTTGCGTCATCGTCGCGATTCTGGCCGCGCTCATCTATCTGCCACGCATTTTCTTTTCCTCCGGCACCCCTTCCCGCGCCTCCGACGACGCCTATTGCTCGGCGAAACTAGCCGACGGCCCAAGCTATTCTCTCATGCCGGAACAGGCCCAGAACGCGGAGCTCATCGCCAACATCGCCATCAATCGCGGACTGCCGGATCATGCGGCGACGGTGGCCATCGCCACGGCCATGCAGGAATCGCGAATCACGAACCTTTCCTATGGTGATCTGGATTCCATCGGACTCTTCCAACAGCGGCCGAGCCAAGGTTGGGGAACCGTGGAACAGGTGTCCGACATGACGTATGCCACGAACATCTTCTACGACCATCTGATGCAGGTGCCGGACTGGGAGACGATTCCCATCGAGGACGCGGCCCAGGAAGTGCAGCGTTCAGGATACCCGGATCTGTACGCCACATGGGACGCCATGGCACACGCTTGGGCTGCGGGACTGACCGGTGAATTCGGAGCGACTATTTCATGCGCGCTGGAGCCGGCAACATCGTCGGATGCCGATGGGCTTATCGCTGCGCTTCCTGTTGCCTATCCGAGTGTTACCGCCGCTACTGCGCCTGCAACTGCCGAGGGAAACGGTAATAATTCATCAAACGGTACGACAATCACCGTGGCTCTGCCCGACGGCCTGTCCGCAGACGACCATAATCGCCTGTGCTGGCAGGTTACGGGCTGGCTGGTCACGCACGCCCGCCAATACGGCATCGACGCATTGCATGCGAACGGCATGGAATGGAATCGCAAAGATGGTGTTTGGACAGGAACCGAAACCGTCGAGCAGACCATCATCGTCACGTTGGTCTAATCAGGCAATCAAACGTCTAACTTTTGACGAATCCGGCACTCCCCTATTCAGCAATAAACCACTAAGATAAAAGCACATTACAGGCCTATTCAAAAGAAATGGGGAATGTATGAGCAAGGCTTTGATTGTGGTGGATGTGCAGCCGACATTTTGCGAGGGCGGCGAGCTGGGCGTTGAGGGCGGCAACGCGGTCGCCGAACGTATCGCCGATTACGTGAACGCACACCGCGGCGAGTACGCGTATATCGCGACCACACAGGACTGGCATATCGAGCCGGGCGCTCACTGGTCGGCGGAGCCGGATTTCGTGGACACGTGGCCGAAGCATGGCGCGGCCGGCACGCCGAACGCCGAATTGCATACGGCGATCAAGGCGCTGAATATCCAGCATCATTTCAAGAAGGGCCAGTATTCGGCGGCATATTCCGGTTTTGACGGCATAGAGGACAATACTGACCGTATCCAGACCCGCGAGGAGGTCGATTACGCACAGTCCGCCGGAAAGACGCTGGCCGATGCGCTGAAGACCGCCGGCGTGAGCCGCGTGGATGTGGTGGGCATAGCCGAATCGCATTGCGTCAAGGACACCGCGCTTGATGCCAGGAAGCTCAGTTTCGAGGTCACCGTGTTCGAGGACCTGACCGTGCCGGTCAGCGAGGAGCTTGGCGTTGCGGCCCGCAAACAGATGGCGGCAGCCGGCATTGCGCTGATCGATTCGGATATACCCGCAGCGAACGCATAGCTGTTTCCACATATTCAGGACTTACACTGCCGCATAGTCGATGTGTAAGGAAGGCGCTTATGGTTACGATGCTGCTGACTTCGATGTTCCATAACGTCTCGCCCACCGTGCATGAAATCGAGCCGCGGCCACAGGCAAACGGGTCGTCTTCATTCCAACGGCGAGCGCTGTGGAACCGTGGGGACCGGCTCATACGGCATTGAGCAAACACGCGCTACAACGGCTCGGCTTCGAGGTCGAACAACTGGATGTGGAAAACATGCCGAGCGACTCCGCTGAGGACATCACCCACAAAATCACCGAGGCTGATTGCATCTATGTGGGCGGCGGCAACACGTTCTTTCTCTTGCAGGAGTTGCGCCGCACCGGTGCCGAACGGGCCATCATCAATCAGGTGCGCGCCGGCACGCCGTACATCGGCGAGTCCGCGGGCTCGGTCATCACGGCGCCCAACATCGGCTATATCAAACTCATGGATCGCACGGACAAAGCCCCCGATCTCACCGATTACACAGGATTGGACTTGGCTGATTTCCACGTGGTCCCCCACCATCATGCAGCGGCCATGGGTCACGCCGCACAACGCATTCTCGACCGGCATGGCGCCGATCTCAGTCTCAAGCCTCTTACCAACCGGCAGGCCTTGCTCGTCAAGGATGGCAAAACCCGGTTGCTGCGATGATGCGGGCCGTCGGCCCGTCGCCCATTCGGCATCGCCGTGGTGTGTCCGGGCTGACATGCCTATCGAGCGGCATCAATCACACAGCAATGTGGTTGGGAACCTCGCCGAACGTCAACACCTGCGTACATCAGCACGGCAAAATCTGCCGAAAAACGCCCGGCGCACGAGATGCCAGCCGGCCCCATCCGTCACCTCAGTGCCGTACCGGGCCAGGCATGGCCTTGAGCAACGGGATGAATCCGGCGCACAGTACCAGGGCCACGACGGCGAGTATCTGCCAGTGGGCGGAGCCGAGCCAGCCGCCCCACGTGCCGACGGCACCGCCGATCGCATACGCGAACCTGGCACGGCCGCTGAATTTGGCCAGGTCACCACCGCTCAGCAGCAGTTGTCGCGATACGATCACGCCATGCGCCAGCAGGCCATAGCCGAGGTTGTTGATGAGCCATCCGACGCACACCGCGGCAAACTCAGGAACCAGTACGGAGGCAAGGGAAATCGCCGTGGCGATTGCCCCGATGGCGGACACGGCGCGCATGCCGAGTTTTGCGGAGAGCCGCATGTAGACAAACGATCCGATGATGCTGCCCACGCCGCCGAATGCGTAGACCACGGTCAGCATATCGCTGCCGTACCGGGAGCCGATGCCCAGCAACGCATAGCTTGCCCACAGCGACGGAATCAGCGCAAGCAGCAGCGATGCGATCAGCAGTCTGACCCGGGTCAAGCGGGTGACCGGAGTGCGCTGCGGCGCGTGTGACGTGTCGGCCGCCGTGGATTCGTCGGCGGAGCCGTCGCCGTCATCGCCGCCCGCACCATCGTTGCCGAATCCCGGCATGAACTCGCGGGTGCGGAATCGCGTCAGCGCGCAGGCAAATGACAGTGCCGACGAGGTGAGCAGCATGGCCATGATGGAGGCGTTGGCCAAGGCCGATCCGGCAACCTGGCCCAGCAACGTACCGCCCACGCTGGCAATCACGGCGACGTAGCCGCTGTACTTGACGAGCATGTCATCGTCGTCGCCGGCCGCATCCACCTCGAACACTTCGGAGGCCACGTCGATGACCTGCCCGGTCATCAGCAGCAGGCATGACAGGGCCAGCAGCAGCCACTTCCAATACGTCCAACCGTTGGGCACCAGCGCGACCGCCAGGCACAGTACGCCTTCCACGCCCTCCGTGGTCGCAAGCGAACGGAACGAGCCGAACCGCTGCACGATCCATGCGGATATCGGAGAAGCGAAGTCGATGACCAGATTGAACGTCTTGCGGAATGCGATCACCCATGCCGGCAGTCCGACGATCAGAATCGAAGGAATCACCGACCCCTCGAAAAGCGCGTTGGACAGCATCGAAAACGTCATACCCACCAACGCCCATCGCAACGCCCTGCTCAATACCGATAATCCTCGCATACCTTAGTTCCTTGTCCTTGCCAGTGTAACGGAATTATGACTTCTCAATCGTCCCCCCGCTGTCTAAATGAAAGTGCAACACCCTTTCACTGGCTATCTGGACAATCTCCAATCTAAAGGGTGTTGCACTTTCATTTAGACAGCGGCCCCGAGGTTCATCATTAATAAGTGAGCGCGAAATCGTCGTTCGTTCGTCGTAATTGGTGAGCGCGAAACGATGCTTGCGTGCTTACTGTTTGTCTTGTGCGGCGTCGGCGCGCATGCGTTCGATCGCCTGTCCCAAGTATCCCATGTCCAGTCCGTTGCGGCGCGCCAGGGCCTCCGACCGGTCGCGGCTGATGTGTTCGAGCCGGTCCTGGATGGCGGCGATGTCGCGGCCGAGCTGGGCCGGGTTGGTCGAGGCGATGATCGTCTCGATGCGTCCGCGCGTGGCTTCGTCCACGTATCCTTGGCCTCCCCGGGCCCGGTCGGCGGCGTCGTGTTCCAATACGCGAGCCCACGGGGTGCGCGGCTCGTCGTATATGGTCTTGCGCCTGCCGTCGCGGGATTGCTCCCATCTGACGGGCTTGCGGGTCGGGGTGAACAGGTTCAGCAGCGCGTAGGTGAGTGTCCACAGCCGG
>CXVE01000038.1_pt1 | contig 18585 bp, 19 predicted proteins | sample 941081 | NCBI WGS metagenome assembly CXVE01 (sample SAMEA3493518, study PRJEB9703) | human gut metagenome | biome: ENVO:mammalia-associated habitat; material: ENVO:feces | place: Bangladesh | collected 2010-01-06
GCCAGTGCACCTTGCTCGCCCTTGTCGGTCACCTTGTACTGCTCGGTTTTGAGCTTGTCGAGACCGTAAGCGGCGCGAGTGGCATCGATGTTGCGCTGGATATAGGTGGATTCCATCTCCTGCGCATTCGGGTTGACGCGGAAACGTTGCAGCAGCATGGGCCAAGCGATGGTGAGTACCATGCCGACCACCACGGTGACGGCGATGGCAGTTACCGGCACGCGCCAGGCCTTGAGAGCAGCAGAGGCACGCACACCGATGGACGCCTGGCCTTCAAGCGCATGGGACTGCATCAGCCATACGCCCAGCACCACGCCAAGGATGGCGGTCAATGCGGCCATGATGAAGGTGACGGGAATGTTGGCATGCACTGCGGTGTAGGAAGCGCCAGTGATACGCGAGCCCTGCACGGTGAGCTGTTCGAAAACACCCAGCACCTGACGTACGGACCACGCAAGCATGTTAAGAATCAGCCAGATGCCGAGCTGACGGCGAGCGCGCTTGGTGATGGAGAACAGGCCACGACCGTTGACCGGCATGGTGATGCGGATGCCGCCCATCAGCACATGCGTGACCGATGAGAACACGAGGCCTACGCCCAGCAGCATGGCCACGGCTGCGAGCACGAGCTTCAGGCCAGGCAGCACGAACACGTAGAAGCCGTTGTCGAGTCCGAACTGCGGGTCTGTGGTACCGAACTTCTGCGCGTTGAACATAAGCAGGATCTCGCTCCAGTTCGCGTTGAACTGGGAGCCGAAAATCACGCCGACAATCAGCGAAATCACCACGGCCACGCGACGTGCGGTCTTGGAGCTCGCCGATTTGCCGACTTCCACCACATCACCATTGATGCGAATCGTGGAGCCATCCGCGGAGTCCGGGCGAGCGCGAATGGCCAGCCATGCGGCGATAAAACCAGTCAAGGCCATCAGCAATGCGTATGCCACCCATAGACCGATTTTCACGCCGAGTTGGGTCCACACCACAGATTGGAAGCCGAGCTGTCCGTACCACATCAGATCGGTGATGAATCGGGACAGACCGAAAAACAGTGCGACGATGATGACCAATGCCAGCACCACGCCGATGAATATTTTGGTGCCTCGGCTGTTGCCATGGCTACCGGAGGGTCTGCGGGGCAAGCGCGGACCGGCCGGACCTCGCCCTGAGGGGTTGGAACCATTCCTGTTGGGGGTGTCTCCATCGGCCTCAACATTAAGAATGATCGGATCATCATCATTCGAGTTATTGCGCCGGGAACCGCCGCCATTGCCGAACAGTATTGAGAAAGGATCATTAAAAGACATGATTCAAGCGTAGCGAAAGGTCGGGAAAGTAGGTTATGCCCTGAGCACAGCGCACTGGATTTCGGCTTGTATTCAGCTTGGCGGGTTCCTCACAAACCCTGAACACATACTGCCAGCGGATTGCCAGCAAGCTGTATGAGATTCCCCTATGCTGGAAGATTATGAGCAATTGTCCTGAGCAACCGTCGGCACGCCCCTATCGGGATGGCCATAGGACTTCGCATTGGGGCGTGTTGGTCGGATCCGTATTGTGCGTACTAGCGCTGGTAGTCACGGCGCTGTATGGATGGCGCATCGGCTGGTTTGCATCGATGACTGGAAATGATGTCGCGGCAAGTTCCGCTGCAGCAGACGCTGCACGGAACACTCCGCAGCAGTTGGCACGTTCGGTGACCCCCAAGCCAGATCCCTCCCCTGCCGGCAAAGCTCATCGCATGGTCAATGCCATGGATATGGACACTCGAATTGGTCAGTTGGTGATGGCACCGCTGTATGCCGGCAACGCCCCGGCCTCGCTGTCTTCACTCATCGCCGACCGCCATGTGGGATCGGTGCTCATCATCGGCAAATGGACCGGAGGGGTTGCCTCAGTGCGGGCTGCAGCCGACCAGTTGCAGGGGTATGCTCCCGGTGATAACCGCCTGATTATCTCCACCGATCAAGAGGGAGGCTGGGTACAGCATCTGACCGGCCCTGGTTTTGATCGGATGCCCACGGCAGTGGATCAGGGAACCATGTCGACCAATCAGTTGCGTCAATCGGCCAGCGTATGGGGCTCACAGCTGGCAGCCGCCGGCATTAATGTCGATCTTGCACCCGTGCTGGGCACGGTAGTGGTGAATCGGGCCGCCAACGCCCCCATTGGTGCGCTCTATCGCGATTTCGGACTGGACGCGGCAGGCAACGCGGCTCATGGCACGGCGTTTGTGCAGGGCATGGCCAATGCCGGAGTCCAGTCCGCCATCAAACATTATCCGGGATTGGGCGCGGTGACCGGCAACACGGATTTCACCACCGACGGCATCCTGGATACGACCACCACCTTGGATGGCACGGAAATCAAGGCGTTTGACACCACCATCGATAAGGCCGACCCTGCCATGGTGATGATGGCATTGGCCACCTATCAGGCCATTGACCCCAATGATCCCGCAGTGTTTTCCTCAATCATCATTGACGGGCATCTTCGCGGCGATCTGGGATATGACGGCGTAGTGATTTCGGATTCGATGTCGGCAGCGGCTGTGAGCGCCTATGACACCACTCAATTGGGAGTCAAACTCGTGGAAGCCGGCGGCGATTTGGCCTGCATCGGAGACACCAACTATGTCGCGCCGATTCTGGATGGATTGTCTACGCGGGCGGCATCGGATCCCGCCTTCGCCAATAAGGTCACTCAGTCGGCGATTCGTGTGATGACGTTGAAAATCAAGATGGGGTTGGCATAAACGATCCGCTGCGGTTGCCGTCAGTGCTGCTTGGAATACAGGCCATGCTTGCCGATGTACTGCACCACGCCATCCGGGACCAGATACCAGACCGGTTCGTCGTGCTCGGCACGACGGCGCACATCGGTTGAGGAGATGGCCAAAGCCGGTATTTCCAGGGTATCGACCTTACCTTCGGGCAGCGTGACGCCATCCGGGCTGGAATATCCGGGGCGCGTGACGGCCACGAAGTGGGCAAGATCCCACATCAAGTCGGCGTCCTTCCACTGCATGATCTCAGCCACGGCATCAGCGCCGGTGATGAAGAACAACTCTGCATCGGGATGCTGGGCGCGAATGTCTTTAAGCGTATCGATGGTGTAGGTGACACCTGGACGGTCGATATCCACGCGAGATACGGTGAACTTGGGGTTGGATGCCGTGGCAATCACTGTCATCAGATAGCGGTCCTCGGCGTTGGTGACTTCCTTATCAAGCTTGAATACAGGCCGACCCGTGGGCACGAAAATCACTTCATCAAGGTCGTACACCCATGCGACTTCGGACGCCGCGACCAAGTGGCCGTTGTGAATCGGGTCGAATGTGCCGCCCATAATGCCGATGCGCAGACGCGTGTGCCAATTGCCGCGCGCGGAAAGGCGACCTTTGCCATGGCTATTCGCGCCGCCCGGCACAGACAGATCAGACATACGCCGTTCGGCTTCGCCCTGTGCGACAGCAATGATTTCAGCCGGATCGCTGCTGCTCATGCCTTGCCGCCTTCGCCGCCTTCGTTGGCGCTTTCGGTTTCCTGCTCGATTTCATTGGCGGTGGGATTGTCTTCCTTGGGATCGATCTTACCCATGTCTTCGTCCCACTCATCCTGCACCACGCGGCGAATCTCAGCGAACGTAGGCAGAGGGAAGTCCGGCTGATACAGTCGACGGACCTCGGCCACGCGTTCGGTGATGCGAATCAGCGTGTCCGTCATGCCATCGATATCGCCATCATGCTCCATCTGCGTGTATTTGGCGATGTAGCTTTCCATCAGATCCATGTGTTCGCGCACGGTTTTGAGCTGGGAGTCAGTCAAATCCGCAATCTCCGGCGATTCATTCTCCGGCCAACCGATAAGCACTGCATCCGCGTACTCGAGCGACGCTCGCTGCGCCGCCGAAGCGATGCCATCCTCAATCTGCACGAGAAACACGTAGCGCACAATGCTCAGGCGCTCAGCCGCAATCTTGAGATTGAGTTTGGGATCGTTGAGATCAATATCCGGCCGTAGCTCAACTGCGGCGTTGTCCTCGCTCTTCACATTCTCGCTCATGCGCGCACCTGCCCCGCTCCGTAGCCAATCCACTTCGTGGTGGTCATTTCCCTCAAGCCCATGGGTCCGCGCGCGTGCATCTTTTGGGTGGAGATGCCGAGCTCGGCGCCGAATCCGAACACACCGCCATCAGTGAAACGGGTGGAGGCGTTGACCATGACCACGGCCGAGTCGATGCGCTTGGTGAATTCCTCGATGGCCGCATAGTCCTCGGCAATGATGGATTCGGTGTGACCGGTGGAATGAGTGTTGATATGGTCGATAGCCGCTTCTAGGTCTGGCACCACCTTAATGCCCATCTTGAGCGCCAGGTATTCGGTATCCCAGTCCTCCTCGGTGGCATGATTCAGTTCAAGCCCTTCAATGGCGGCGCCTTCGAGGATGTCGTACGAAGTTTCATCCGCTTGCAGCACGACGTTCGCCTGCGTCAACGCTGCGGCGATCTGAGGCAGGAATTCAGCGGCGACGCCCTCATGCACCAGCAGTTTCTCGGCCGCATTGCACACACCCACACGCTGGGTTTTGGCGTTCAACACAATCGGAATGGCCTTGACGAGGTCTGCGGACCTGTCGATATAGATATGAACGTTGCCGGCACCGGTCTCAATAACCGGCACCTTGGAATTGCGCACCACGGCTTGGATGAGCCCCGCACCGCCGCGTGGCACCAACACATCGATATGGCCACGGGCCTCCATCATGGCGGTGGCGCCGGCACGGCCGTACTGGTCGACGGACTGCACCAGAGCCGGATCAAAACCGTGAGCTTCCAGCACTGGGGCGATAACGCTCAAGGTGGCGGCATTGGTACGTTCGGCGGCATGCCCACCTCGCAGCAGCGCAGCATTACCGGACTTCAGGCACAGGCTGGCCACGTCAACAGTGACGTTGGGGCGAGCTTCGTAAATCATGCCGATGACGCCCACGGGCACGCGCGTTTGGGTGAGGCGCAATCCGTTAGGCAGGTTATAGCCACGCACGATTTCACCAACCGGATCGGGCAACGTTGCCACATGGCGCACGCCTTGGGCTGCGGCGGCCACGCGCGGCGTATCGAAAAGCAGGCGATCGAGCTTGCCCGCGTCCATGCCGTTTTCCTTGGATTCAAGCATGTCCAGCGCATTGGCGACCTCGATATCGGCGGCATGCTCATCCAGCGCATCCGCAATGGCCAGCAGCAGCTCGTTCTTGGCTTCGGCGTTCGCCTGGGCAAGGCGTTGCTGTGCGCTCGCGGCCTGATCGGCCTGACGGCACACCGCGTCGAATACCTCAGGACTCAGTTCATCACTCATAACATTCAAGCCTAACTCACCAAATGGCCTAACGCAGCGTAATTTCCGTGGTTATTGCGCCCCGCGACTATATTTTCTGACCTTTTGCCCTCATCACTATCCCTCCAGCATCCTTCAGCGACAGAATTTCAGGAAATGACCCCTATACTTCTAAATTTCTGTCGCTCAGCTCCGCTCAGCGTCAGAATTCTCGGAAATAAACCCATTAATCCTAAATTCCTGTCACTGAGTACTTCTCAGCGACAGAAATTTAGGAGCATAGGACGAATTTCCCGAATTTCTGTCGCTAGACAGACAAAACGAGACGTCCGCGACGTCTGACCGAGGCAGACGATAGAATAATGAAGATTTGTAGTATCTTTCATTCCCGAGAATAAGGATTCAACCGTGGCTACCACCTTCCATTCCACTCGCAGCACCACCGATTCGCTGACCGCCAAGCAGGCGATTCGTAAGGGCATTGCCGACGACGGCGGCCTGTTCGTCTCGGACGCATTGGGCGAGACCAAGGTGGATGTCGCCTCGCTGCCGGGCAAGACCTACCAGCAGATCGCCGCTGAAGTGCTGGGCGCGCTGCTGCCGGACTTCACCGCCGAGGAACTGGGCCAGTGCATCGCCGATGCCTATGGCGAGCAGTGGTCCGACGAGCGTATCACTCCATTGAAGCCTTTGGGTGACGATTACGTGCTCGAACTGTTCAACGGTCCAACCTCCGCATTCAAGGATGTGGCGCTGCAGATCCTGCCGCGTTTCATGGCGCACACCACGCCGGCCGACGGCGACGCGGACGAGAAGATCATGATTCTCACCGCCACCTCCGGCGACACCGGCAAGGCTGCGCTGGCCGGCTTCGCGGACGCCCCGGGCACCGCGATCACCGTCTTCTACCCGGAAGGCAAGGTCTCCCAGGTCCAGGAGCTGCAGATGACCACGCAGGCCGGCTCGAACGTGCAGGTGGCCGCTGTGGAAGGCAACTTCGATGACGCCCAGTCCGCGGTCAAGCGCATTTTCGGCGACCGTGCCCTGGCCGAGCGTCTCGCCGGCAATGCTCACGTGGTGCTTTCCTCCGCCAACTCCATCAATGTGGGCCGTCTGGTGCCGCAGGTCGTCTACTACTTCTCCGCTTACGCCCAGCTGCTAGCCGATCAGGTGATCAACGTTGGCGATGAGGTCGAGTTCGTGGTCCCGACCGGCAACTTCGGCGATATCCTCGCCGGCTACTATGCCAAGCTGCTCGGTCTGCCGGTCAAGCACCTCGTGGTGGCTTCCGACAAGAACAACGTTCTGTTCGACTTCCTGACCACCGGTACCTACAACCGTCAGCGCCCGTTCTTCCAGACCATCTCCCCCTCGATGGACATCCTCATCTCCTCCAACCTGGAGCGCATGCTGTACTACTTGTCCGAGGGCGACACACGCTTGATCTCCATGCTGATGAACGACCTCAACAAGTGGGGCGCGTACGAGATCCCGGAAGAGCTGCTGGCCAAGATTCGTCAGATCTTCGGCACCGGTTGGGCCGATGAGGATCAGGTACGCGAGTCCATCAAGCACTGCTGGGATGAGAACCACTACGTGATCGACCCGCACACCGCCTGCGGCTACTACCTGCTTGAGCAGATGCCGCGCGATCCGCTGACCCCGCGCGTGCTGCTCTCCACCGCCAGCCCCTACAAGTTCCCGCGCGTGGTGAACGAGGCTCTGGGCTTCGACGCCACCGGCACCGACTTCGAATGCATGGACGTGCTGGCCCGCGAGACCGGCACCACCGCCCCGGCCGCCTTGCGTGGCCTCGAGACCGCCGACGTGCGTTTCAAGGACGTCGTGGCCATCGACGACATGGAGGACTACGTGGAGAAGGCCGCCCAGGCGCTGTAAAACATACCAGCACATTGGCTCCCCTCAGAGCGGGGAGCCATTTTTTACATCAGAATTGCGTTTACATCAGTATCGCGGCGACTGGCAGTCCTATGGCGATTGCCAACAGCACGATAGTGCCGATGATCACGCTGGGGCGTGCGAGGTTGACGGTCCAGCCGACGCCGAAACGTTTGGGGATCATGATGGCAGGATCGTCACGGTTGATGTAGATGATGCCGCCAATCCAGTGCAGGTCATCGTCATACGGCATGGCATTATCGTCCGAAATGTCACCGCCGTCACTGTGCCGAACACCGGCATAGACGCGCGCCCCGTTCTGCCCGTAATACACGCCGATCATCAGCGCGCCGACCAGAGCCGCCACGGCGATGAACATGCCGATGATGCCGATTAGATTGATATCCAGCACGCCAATGGTGACAAGCTGAACGCCTAGGCCCAATCCACCGGCTGCCAGCAGTCCGATGACCAGCACGTAGATGCTCCAGACCCGCGAGAACACACCATAGGCATACCCGGTGGCGGCGGGGTGGTCGGGATCAATCGGGTGCTTGGCGTAGATGATCGCGGCATGGCTGGCCACCATCACCGCTGCCAGCACCACCTGCGCGAGCACGGCGTACCAAATCACCATCGGACTCTTCTCGGCCCAACCGTTCACATTGCCGGCGATATCCGCATGAATCGGCACCCGCTCCGGCATCCGGTCATAGCCCAGCAACCCGACAGCAATGGTGACAGCGAGACAAACGACTTGCAGCAATTCCCACTTCAAGCTCATCGGGTCGGGATTGTCCCGCTCACCTATCAATGCTGCACGGCGGGCACTGGACGCCTCCCATCCCTGATCGACTTTGATGGATAGTACTTTGCGGCGAAACATCTGCTGCAGCACGAAACCACATATCGCAATCGCCACCGCTGCGATGGACACAGTCCAGAACGCCGCGTCGACTCCGCAGAGTTGCCAAACGGCCAGCGAGACCAGTATGGCGCATACGCCAAGCGCCACCGTAATTCCCGAAAACGCGACTTTAAATCCGCGAATGCGCGTATTGACATGGGCGGCGGCCGGCACTGTGACACCGAACACCTCATGCCGGTCGGTAACCCATGGAACCCCTGCCAGGCCGGCGGTCACTATCACCGGCAACAGTAAAAACGCACACAACGCGATGTTCATCGACACGACTGTATTATTCATCGTTATCTCCCCTGATTTCCTTTTGTTGCACCGTCAGTAACGCTCTGCGAGGAGCGCACGCCGTATGCCCGTTCGCATTGCCGTTTGGTGGCATCGAGGAATGCGGCCGAATCACCGCCGCGCGCCCTGTAGGCCAAGGCAAGGCGATAGAGTTCCTCGCCCATCCGCTCATCCTGTGCTTCGGCAGTTCGGTTCGGTGCTTCTCCCCCGCCGTCATGCTCGGCGACGGTTGCACCGGCACCACGACGCATAACGATGTATCCCTCGTCACGCAACAGCGCATAGGCCTTGTTCACCGTGTGCAGGTTGATGCCAAGGTCCACGGCCAGCGAGCGCACGGACGGTAACGAGTCACCTGGCGACAGCTCATCGCCCGCGATGGCTGCGATGAGCTGCCTGTGCAGCTGCTCGTAAATCGGCACGTCACTGCGCTGATCGATTTCCACAATCACGGTCAATTCCACCCCTCTCAAGAACTGTTCTATTTGTTCTACATCAAATATAACAGTTTTGCCGTATGAGTCAAGATATGCGAATCTCGGTTGAACATCCGGCAATGGGCCAACGGCGTGTTGCTTGAATTTTCTAGGAAGGCGGGAATCGCCATGCTGCCGGCGAATGGGAAAATCCATGTGGCTTGTCAGATTCTGTTCCTGCAACTGAATAGTCCCATGAGGGAGTAGACAGCATTGCGGCGAAGGGCTCGGCCCAAACCGCAATAAAGCGTGCCGAGCGCCAAAGCCGCCAACACCGGTATGACGCCGCTGCAGGAGAAGCTCGCGAAGCTGGACGAACTTCATGGGCGGCACCGCCGAACAGCAGTCGACCATTCTGTTCACGCTGTTCGTAGTATTCCAGCTGTTCAACGCCTTCAACAGCCGCGAGCTGGGCAACGCCAGCCTGTTCGCCAATCTGCTACGCAATAAGGTGATGATCGGCGTGTTCGCGCTGATGTTCGCACTTCAGGTGCTGGTGGTGCAGTTCGGCGGAGCGATGTTCCGCACCGTGCCGCTGCCGATCGACATGTGGCTGAAGATCATCGCGGTCGGACAGATGCGCGGTTAGAGTTCTTTGGCTCGGTAGATGCGGATGGCTATAAGCATGGAGCCAAAATATGCGAGCAGACACAACACGGCGAGAACAAGCGCCGTATGCCACCAGATCGTCAGGAAATCGGCAATATTCAGCAATAGCCATTGCCAGTCAACAGGCAATCGGGCCAGCAGCGCAATGACTGCATACAAGCCGACAATGACCGCGCCAGAGGCCATCATCATCTTGCGGGAGGTGAACCGGTATGCACAGGCCAGCAGCACCGACCCAAGAATGATAGCCAAAGCGAAGATGGAAGCACCTGCTGCCAAGGTACCAATCCACCCCATATCTGCTATATCGCCAAAGACAATGAAGACGCCGCCGCATATCACCACGTCCAAAGCCCAGAGCAGGCCAACCACCAACAGAAAAAGGTACCGACCTACAACTTGTGCAGTGCGTGAAACAGGAATCAGCCCTCGCATGGCACTGTGCCCTGCAGATTCCTCGGATGACGCAGGCCCCAATGCACTCATACATGCCATCGCCGATGCCAGACCTCCGAGTCCGCCCATCAGACCACTGGCAACGTGTTCATCGACGTGGGTCGATATCATCACCAGCGATACCACGATAGACAGCACCGGGAAAACCAGCAGAAATACCATATTCGCTACGCTAAACAGACCTGTCCCAACACAATCGAATCGACATTGCTTTACTACGGATTTCCAGCTCATCGTCACCATTCCCTTGAAGCAAATATGCGAGAGGCAATTACATACGAGATTCCATATGCCACAACCGTCGTTGCCAATACCGCAATAACCAGCCACAATCGTTGCGCGATGATGGCATTCGCGGCATGGGCCAATCCTTTGGTCACCGAAGCAGGCAAAATAGATAGCAGTATGAATCCAGCCAATACAACGACATAAATCACCATCATCGTGACTTGAAGACCGCCTAGTTTGGTCCACAGATAACCCGTGGGCACGATAAGCGCGACCATCAGCGCGGTGCAGAAACCTCCCAACGGAGCCGCCCACAGATTGCCCGCGAATGACCAATCCGGATTGACCAGCACTTGCAACCCGTCAATCAGAACAATCATCGCTATCGACAATACGGAAATCACCAATCCAACCACATATCGCGCGGCCACCTGACTCTTCCTCGAAGCCGGAATAATGCCACGAAGTCGATATCCGTTCTGTAAGTCAGCAACCGCCATGGTCAGCACCCACATGGCGCAGGTGAATACCGTCATGATGACACCCATGCGATAGCCGAAGCCATCCCCATAAGCTTCACCTTGAAAGATGACGGAGAACAACGGTGCCAACAACAACGAGAACACAGTCCGTTCGCCGACGCACAGGTAGGCCATATCGACGCGCAATGCAGTGGTCAATGCATGTTGCCGAGACCGCGACACCCTCAGTATTGCCTCCATGGCCGCTCACCTCCCGCTCAAGTCACGATTGGAATCATGGGCATTGGTCAGTCGAATGATGTCATCAATGGAAGCCGATTCAACGACAAGCCCCGAAACCACCGACGCAACAGCATCAAGCCTGTCTGACCGGACCAACGCATCGAATCCGGTGGCATACGTATGTGAGCCCAGCACTACGTCCGCAGGCAGTTGTGCCAGTTCGTCTGGACCGCCCTTAATCAGGCGGAACGATTCCTCAAACTCGTCTTTCGGACCGGTGTAGTAGAGACGGCCATCGGTGATGTAGGTAATGAAGTCAGCAGCACGTTCGAGGTCGGCAGTGATATGGGTGCTGAACAGTACCGAATGTTCGCCATCCTCAATGTAGGCATGCAGGATATCCATGAGTTCGTCGCGGGCAAGCACATCGAGTCCGCTGGTCGGCTCGTCGAGAATCAGCAGTTTGGCGTCATGGCTCAATGCGATGGCCAGCATCAGCTTCATCTGCATGCCGCGGGAAAGATCCTTGATATGTTTCTTGCCGTTCTGTGCGTCACCAAGGCCAAAAGTATCCAGATACTTGTGATAGCATCCACCGTCCCATAATGGATACAGTGGCGCGACAATACGTTCAATGTTCTTGACTTGCCACTGTTCATGCATGTAGCTGAAGTCAAACACCACGCCGAGTTGTTCTTTGGCGAGCTCCTCGTTGGCGATGTTGTCGAGGCCGAGCACGTGAATCGAACCGGCGTCGCGGTGGATCATGTTGAGGATGAGTTTGATGAGGGTGGATTTGCCGGCGCCGTTCGGGCCGATCAGTCCCATGATGTAGCCCTTGGGCAGGTCGAAGGTCACGTCGTCCAGCGTGAAGCCGGAATCATAGTGTTTGGTGACGTCGGTGACCTGCAACGCCATCGCGTCGGATTCGGATATGGCGGTCATGTCCATGGTCCTTTCTTGAGGTTATTCCTTGCGGTATTCCTCTTCGAGCATGCGGTCCAATGCGTTCAGCGGAATGCCGGCGGCTTTGGCGCCCCGGCTTGCCTCGGCCAGGCTTTCACGAATCTGGGTTTCGAGCTGACGTTGCATCAGTTCGTTGCCCTTGTCCATCACGAAAGTGCCTTTGCCTTGAATGTTCTGCACCACGCCCTCATCGGCCAGTTCGTTGTACGCCCTGGTGACGGTGAGTACGGAGATGCGCAGCTCCTTGGCGAGTTTCCTCAAGGACGGCAGGGCCTCGCCCGCCTTCAACTCGCCGCTGAGCACCGCCGAACGGATTTGGGTTTTGATTTGCTCGTAGATGGGTTCACCGGACACGGATGAGATGATCAGTTTCACCTATGCCCCTTTCGATTGTGGTTGACTAGCACCCCAGCTGTTTAGCTGTTATACAACACAGTATAACTGTTCTGCTTAACTGTCAAGGTGTGTTACGTAACAGTTGAACAGTGAACAAACACCTCGCCAACATACAGTGTCGAAACATGAGCCGTGCCTACAATGGCCTCGGAAAGGGGGACCTATACCGAACAACGCCGTTACGCTACGCCATACCGAACCGAACGATTATCCGGAGCTTGAGATCTGATGGAACGATCACGTCATCGCCGACGATTGCCGTCATACGATGGAGAAAGTGCCGGACAAGACCATCGACCAGATGTTCCATACGTGGAGCGACGAGGATGGCGACCGGCGCTTCGGCCGCACGATCCTCGGCCCGGACGGGCATCCGGTGGGCCATATCATCGCCAAGGACTGCACCGCGCCCGATTACAATGCCACGATGGCGATTCTCATCGGCCCGTACTACCAGAACCACGGGTACGGCAGCTTGGCGATGAAGCTCGGCATCAAGCTGGCCGCCGAGCAGCTTGGCGCGAAGACCATCACGCTGAAGGTGTGGTCGTTCAACCTGCGGGCACGTCATATGTATGAGTCATTGGGATTCAAAGAGACGGGTCGCGCGGAGCACGCGGTGGAGCGTGACGGTCATTGGTTCGATGAGGTGGTGTACGAAGCGCCGGTCAGCATGCTGCTGGAGCGTATCGCCGCTGAGGAGTCCGCGCGTGCGGAGGGTGAGAAGCTGGAAGAGCAACGGCTTGAGGCCGAAAGGCAGTCTGACAGGATTGCTCAACGGTAAGGACTGAGTAAGCGCAAGTGGAATCGGGCTGTGCCCGATATTGAATCGCACGGCTCATGCCACGACTTTTCTCCCCCACCCGCTTCGCGGGAGCCCCTCATCAGAGGGGCTTATTGTATGTGCTTACAACGAACGTGGGGCGTCGCGGAAATCGAAGAGGACGCCGTCCGCGATATCGCAGATTTCGGGCCAGTCGGCATCGGATGAATCATCATGCATGGCCCAGACCTTCATACCGACCGACTTGGCTGATTTGATACCGACCAAAAGGTCTTCAAACACCGTGCAATCAACGGGCTTGGCACCCAGCCGCTCAGCGGCGAGCAGATATACGTCAGGCTGGTCCTTGCCGACATCATTGGCGTCATCAACGGAGACGATGTCATCGAACATGTCGAGCATGCCAACATGTCGCAACGCCGGCTCTCGCAGCTGCGGTGGCAACGATGTGGCAACGCCCATCTTTGCCCCGGCACTCTTGAGATCACGCAGATAGTCGAGCGCGCCGGGCTTGGCCTCCACTGTGGTGGAGTAGGCCACGCGGGCCATATCGTCCCATTCCTGCATCAGCTCCTCAGGCGTGTCCTTGAGGCCGAAACGCGCAATGGTGTATTCCGCGATCTGCTGGAACTGCATGGCGGAGACCTTGATCATGTAATCCGGCGGTACCTCAATGCCCCTCTTGCCGAGAAAGTCGATGTCTACCTGATCCCAAACCCCCATGGAGTCGAGCAGGGTTCCGTCGAGGTCGAATATGGCTGTTTTGGTCATAGTGCGGAGTCCTTCAGCAGTTCGCGGGCATGGTCCAGGGACGCTTCGGATTCGCTGCCGGAAAGCATGCGGGCGATTTCATGAACACGTTGATCGTCACGTACTTCCAAGACGGTGGTTGCAACGCCAGCCGTCTCGTCCCCCACGCCTTGCGATTCCTTGGACACCACGAACTGGGCATCCGCCCAAGAAGCCACCTGTGCCAGATGAGTAACGACGATGACCTGTGCATTGCGAGCCAATCGCGCGAGCCTTTTGCCCAATTCGACTGCGGCCTTGCCTCCCACGCCGGCATCGACCTCATCGAAGATGAAGGTCTGATCGTTGCTGCCACGGACGTCCGCCGCCACAAGTTCCAGAGCCAGCATCAATCGGCTGAGCTCGCCGCCCGAAGCGCTTTTGCCCATCGGCAACTGCGCAGAACCCTCAAACGGGGTGAACAGGAAAGCGATATCGTCGCGACCGTACGGCTCGAGAGGCCCAGTGCCCCCCGCCGAATCGCCAGCCACCGCGTCACGGTCGTTTTTATAGCCGTCGCTTAATTCTCGAGGGGTGACGCGTACCTCAAGGGACGCACCAGACATGGCCAATGAGCTCAACTCATCGGTCACACGGGCGCCCAGCGATGCGGCAGCCTTGGTACGGGCGGCGCTCAGCGTATCGGCGGCGGCCAAAGCCGCGCTGTACAGCGACTGTCGTTCGGCCTCCAGTTCGGCTACTTTCTCCGGCGAGGCGTCCAGGTCCTCCAAGTCGAACGTGGCCTTGTCGCGCCACGCAATCACATCCGCCAAGGTCGGCCCCCAACGGCGAGTGAGTTCGTTCAGCTCGTGAATCCGCCCGTTGATCTGGTCAAGGTCTTCGACACTGCCCTCATCGCCCAATTCCTGAGTGAGCGAGAACACCACGTCACCCAAATCGGCATTGATGGATTCCAATCGATCTGCCTGCTCGGCGAACTCGCCGCCGACGCGAATCGCACGCAACGAAGTCACCGCATGATTGATGAGATCGACCGCCGATGCGCCACCCGCATCGGCATCCACCTGTGAGGCATCCAACGCGCCCAACGCCGCGCCCACTCCTTGGGCGATATCGGCCGCGTTCTCGATACGCTCGCGACGCGACTTCAGTTCTTCGTCCTCCCCCAGCTGCGGATTGGTACGGTTGATACGGTCGATGGATTCACGCAAATAGTCCGCCTGCTGACGAGCGGAGGACTCCTGCGAGCGCAGTCGCCCCAACCGCTCATCCATGGCGGTCAGCTCATTCCATGCATGCCGGTAAGCATCAAGCTCAGCCTCGTCGTCGGCCACACGATCCAGGAATTCTCGTTGACGTGCGGCGGAGGCAATTTTCAGCTGATCGGCCTGCCCGTGAATGGTCACCAATTCTCCGGCAATGGAACCGAGCACAGATCGCGGCACGGATTTGCCGCCAAGTACGGCACGAGATCGGCCGGAAGCCGGCACAGTGCGAGAGAGGAACAGCTCACCGTCTTCGGGTTCGACGCCCGCATCGCGAGCTCGGGCAACAGCCGCCGCGACCCCAGTGAGGTCCGCAGGATCGCCGTCATCGGCATCACGTGAAGAATCGTCCTGACCATGGTTCCCGGAGTCTGCGGCTAGAGCATCATCGTCCAGCGCAAAAATCGCCTGCGCCCATGCCTCGTCTGCTCCTGCGGCGACCCTCGAGGATTCGGCCGCATCGCCGGACACCAGACGAATGGCGGACAGCAGCATGGATTTGCCCGCACCGGTTTCGCCGGTGATGGCCGTCATGCCACGGGCGGGCGCGATGGAGGCTTCCCGAATCGGCCCTAGGTTACGAATATCGAGTTCTTCGAGCATCAGCCCTCCGCCTTGCCGTTATGCTCGTCCGTCCTATCAGACACGGCATCAGCGGCAGTCGGGAACGTGTGTCCGTGATGCAGTGGCTGGCCCGAGGCCTCATTGCGTGCATGCTCACGCCAACCAACCACAGGAAGATCGAACTTGGATACCAGACGGTTGGTGAACGGCACACCGGAGAGTCGGGCGAGGCGCAAGGTATCGCGCGATTCGCGCACCATGATGCGCGTACCCTGCGGCAGGGCGCGCTGGCGGCGGCCATCGCAGCAGATCCAGCCTTCGGACATGGAATCGTCCAGGATATCGATGGTGAAGGTCGAGCCGGAGCCGATGATCAGCGGCCTGGCGAACAACGCATGCGCGGCCAACGGAATCAGCTGCAAAGCCTTGACGTTCGGCCAAATCACAGGACCGCCGGCGGAAAAGGCATAGGCCGTGGAACCGGTGGGCGTGGAGACGATGACGCCATCGGCGCCGAAGGAGTTCATTTCCACATCGTCCACGCGAATGGAGAGCTCCACCATCTTGCCGCGGTCGGCGCGTTCCAAAGTGATGTCGTTCAGCGCCCAATCCTCGATGGGTTTGGTGGCACCGGGCAGCCAGACATCGACATGGGCGATCATGCGCTCGTCAATGGAATAGTCATGTTCGGCCACCCGCCGAATCGCCTCGTCGATCTGGAAGCTCTCGAATTCGGCCAGGAAGCCGACATGCCCCATGTTCACGCCGAGAATCGGTACCTGGGTGCAATGCACGAGCTCGGCCGCGCGAAGAATCGTGCCGTCGCCGCCCAGCACCACGACGATTTCCGTATCGTCCGTCACGCATGCGGGACTTACGCCGAAATCCGGAGCTTCGGTGTTATCGATAATCGTGACTTCGAAGCCGGCGCTGCGCAGCTGGCTCACCGCCTCGGACACCACTGTGCCGGACTGCCTGAGCCTGGTATGCGTCACCACAACCGCATTGCGCTTGGCCATGGACATCCTCCTATTGAATCGGTCGCACTGATGACTATCCTAATCATCGCCTGAGCCATCGGCCACATCACGTCACCGGCCCTCGGACATCAGACAAGGCCAACATATGGGCGTCGATACTATTGCACACCGCATGCTGTTCCACGGAGTCGATTATCGTGAGGCTTCGGCTTACGATTACAGCCATACACCATTACGCCATCAGTATGGCGGGAAGCAGGAACCATGTCCAACGACTTTGACGAGTCCTCCTCAAACAAGGAGACCTCGAAAGGCCTGTCATGGTGGTACTCGGCCGACGTAGTCAGCCAAAACAAGGACGACCGGGCCTCCAAGCGCATCCGGCGCATGACGCTCACGGATCACCTCATCAGGCATCCGGGCCGCCTGTCCATTCTGTATTTTCCGTATTGATATTGCTGTCGACCGGATTATTGATGCTGCCCATCTCCACTACGAATCACGATGGCTTCAGCAACTTTCCGGTGTCGTTCTTCACCGCGGTTTCCGCCCTGTCCACCTGCGGCATTCCGGTGGTGAACACCGGCGAGTACTGGTCGATGTTCGGCCAGTTGGTCATTCTGTTTTCCATCCAGTTCGGTGGACTTGGCGTGATGACCCTTGCTTCGATAGTCGCATTGGGTGGTTATTCCGCAGGCGTGGCCAGCGCCGGCAACCCAGCATGCCTGTTCATTCTTGCGGCCGCAATGATTGTCGGTCGAGGCTTCCGTAATCATCACCGGCAACCTGTTGGATGCCGGCATCTCCGACCTGTGGGCCAAATCGGTCTCTCAGAAGCACGCCCGCATTCTGCAGCGCATTGGCGCCCACCATATCATCAATGCGGAAACCGATGCCGGCAAGCGCGTGGGTCATCTGGTGGCTGGCAACTATCTGGATTACATCGAAATCGACGGCCCATACAACGTCGTGAAGATTCACACCCCGCTGTACGCGGTGGGTCACAACATCGAGGATGTGCAGGTGCATGACAAGTACGGTGTGACCGTGGTCGGCATCAAGGCCCCGGCAAGGAATTCCACAGTACGGTTCCAAGGAACTGATCATGCATCGCAACGATGAGCTCATCATCATGGGCAAGCAGGATCAGATCGACCTCGTTTATCCAAGGCTGATTCTCGCGATACCCCCGTCCTGTTACTATATACCCATAATGCAAACGTTAGCATTAGCTCATCAACGATGATGACACTTGCGGTACGCAAAGCACAGGAGGTATCTTGCATCACCACACCGGCAACACAGGGCACGTACGTAACGGAAATTATGGGCTCATTACCGTGACGACCCATACCACATTCGCCGACGATGTACGTTTTCGCACCACCATGGTCACCGGCACGCTTGAGGCAAACACCATTACCGGCAATCAGCTGATTGTCGACAATGGTACAGTGAGATGTTCCGGCGATGTTCATGTCGAGCACATTGCCGGCAGAGGCAGAATCATCACTGATGGCAGCATCATCTGCGGCGGCATCGAGCTCACCGGCGACCTGCACTCCGGCGGAGATATTACGTGTAACGATGATTTGCTCGTTAAGGGATCGCTGACCAGCCGTCATATCCGCGCGCGCAACATTCTGCTCCACGGCGTGCTTCAGGGGCATCGCATCAACGGCAGCAGTCTGGAGATCCGGCCATTGCGCAGCGCGATGTTCACCAGATTCGACATGCTGAAATATGAGGGAGGCAGCTCAGCCTCGCATATAGACGTCAACAAGATCGAGGCTCATCGGCTGACGTGCCGTACGTTACAAGCCGGCACTGCCATATTGTGTGATAACAGCATGGTGGAGCATGCTATTTGCTCGACTTCAATAGGTCTTGACCGAACATCCTGTGTGATGCTGGTCAACCGAGAATGCCGAAGATATCATTTGAAAACCGCATAAAGCAGATATTC
>CXVE01000073.1_pt1 | contig 6715 bp, 5 predicted proteins | sample 941081 | NCBI WGS metagenome assembly CXVE01 (sample SAMEA3493518, study PRJEB9703) | human gut metagenome | biome: ENVO:mammalia-associated habitat; material: ENVO:feces | place: Bangladesh | collected 2010-01-06
GCCGCAGGTCGGCGCCTGGGTCTTTTTCTGCGAGCCTCAACCACCTCCCGCATCAACGCGTTCTCCAGTTCCAGTTCCTCGACCCTGCGGCGCAACGCCTCCACGTCATCGTTGCCGTCCCCGGCATTCCGGCTTCGTCGCGGCGCGGGCTTGTTGGTCTGGCTGGCGTTCCTGTTCCTGGGCTGCAGCGCGGCCATGCCGCCCTCACGATACGCCTTGACCCAGTTGTGGACAGCTCCGACGCTCACGCCGAGCCGTTCGGCGGCCTGCTTCTGCTGCATGCCGCCCAGCACCAGCTCGATCGCCTTGGTCCTCGTTTCCAGCGGGATGATCGGTTTCGCCATATGGCCAGCATACCGGGGATCCTTTGCCAGCCAGCGTTCCAGGCACTGCCTGGTCGGATAGCCCAGATGCCTCACCACCTGGGCCGTCGTCATCGGCGTGGTGAAGTACAGCTCCACCACGCGCTGTCGTTCCTCGGGACTGAACATATGATAATCCTTTCGTTCAGTCTCCAAGAAAATGTCCGCAGCCCCTAACGTCCGATTTTTTGCGCAAATTGGTTGAGGGCCTGAGATAGAGGCATGGCCCGTGTCCTGTGTACGATTTTCTGTCGCCAGACATAGGAAAACCGCGATTGGAAAAGAGGGCACGAAGCCATGCCGCAGCAGATTCTACAGGTCGACCAGGTAGTGCCCGAGTTCTTGCGCACTACCTGAACCGGTTTATGGATGCAGTAGGTTTGTCGATAAACCATTCGACAGGCAACAATATTACCTGCATTAAATTCAGACCGCACCAATACGCTCATATTGCAACTATATTGAGAGGCCAGCATGAGAGGTTAAAAAATCTAGTTACCATCACTTAACGATATGCTGCTCCTGTACAAGGTAAATCGGCCGATTCTTAGTTTGCATGAATACACGGCCCAGATATTCGCCTATGATGCCAAGACTTAACAATTGAATGCCACCAAGAATCAGAACTACCACCATGGTGGACGCATAGCCAGGCACATCTACGCCCCACGCCAGAGTGCGCACTAGAATAACAATCGCATACACAATGGCAGCAAAGGAGACTAAACTACCTGCCCACGTGGCGATTTTTAGCGGCATTGTAGTGAAACTGGTAATGCCATCCATAGCCAAATGAAACAATTTCATGTAATTCCACTTGGTCTTACCGGCCACACGCTTATCACGATCATACAAGAACTCGATTTTTTTGAATCCAATCCAGCTGAACAGCGCTTTAGAGTTTCTCTCGGACTCGTCTAACTGTTTCAATGCGTCAACACACTTGTGATCCAGTAGGCGAAAATCCCCAGTATCTTTCTGAATAACTACGCCGGACACTTTCTGCAACAAGTCATAATACCATCGGCTGGTGATTTTCTTCAGCCAACTTTCCCCCTCACGGGAACGCCTTCTAGCATATACATCATCATATCCTTGACGCCATAGCTCAGCCATTTGAGGGATTAACTCCGGAGGATCCTGCAAATCGGCATCGATAATCACTAGTCCGTCCGTATGCACATTCTCAATACCCGCATACATGGCTTTCTCCTTGCCGAAGTTGCGGGACAGGAAGATGTACTCCACATAGGAGTGTTCCTGCGCATACTGCTTGATCAACGAACGCGTATCATCTGCGGAGCCATCATCTACGAACAGCACCGTGTACTCAAGACTTTCGGAATCAGCCACCAATGCTTCCATACGCTCAAACAACAATGGTAGAGATTCTTGCTCGTTGTAGCAGGGGATCAGCACCGTAATCGTCCGCCTACTAGAAGCCAACTGTTCCTCGATTTGCAAGTCCATACCTCACCTCAAAAAAAACGCAATCAACCAATCAGATATATGATAGCTTGAGGTAGTTTGGTTTTGTTCCGCATTTCCTTTTACTTGATGGATGCATCGTCTCAGAGCATGTTTGACACATGCTGAATATCTGATTGCGCAAGAACCGCCGGTTATCGTCGATGAGGCCGCGGCTATTAGGACTGAAAGCGGCGGCCTTCACGCGTGTTTCAGCAAATTAGCGTCCACTTTGTGAGTGATGTTTTCCGATGCAATCCCGAGACTCGACGCAGCCGAGAGCGCAGGGGCTACCCCCCCCCCCAACGAAAGATTCGCGCGCAGCCCCTTCAAAAGCCTCAACGCCTTCGCATGAAATCCCCCCGTGCAACAGGTGCCCTTTGTCATAATCCATCATCCCCTATCAAGTGGGAGGAAACACGGAACAAAAACCAGGCCACATCGACTTAACAAACTTCAATATAGTCGAACCACAACGAACACCAAGCAGCGCTCAGAATCACTGGATCTCCTAATTTGTCACGGACCCTATAATCAGCTATTCACATCGCCGTAAACTGTATTGCACGGTCACTCAGCACACCCTGTTCGCCATTTCGATCATTTCTGATGGCGAAGTAATAGCTGTTGTCATCATTCGTGAACGCCAAAAACTCGGGTTTCTCGGCATCCTTATCAGTCTGTGCACGCAACGTAGCGAAAATGCGATACTCACCATTGTTGAACATATCCAGTGGAATCGAATATTTCACTGTATGGTGACCGGGTTCAATCGGCATGCCCTTACACTCCGTCTGTGTGTCAACATCATAAACTTGACCACTTCTGCGGGAATCCTGCAGAACAATTCCCAAATAAGCAGGGATATCCTCGTTAAACTCATACTCAATAGAGAATTCAAGAGGCGTCTTGCCATCCACAACCTTTGGCCCATCACTGGTCACGTTGAGAATCGGCACCCGAGAATTCAACCCGTTAGGATGAACGTATTTCTTTTCTCCCTTGGTCTTGAAGAAATCATTGTTCTGAGCATTTTCCAAGCTGTACTGGTCTGCCACATTACGAGGATCACCAGAACAAACGATCTCCCCATCGCTTATCAGTATAGCTTTGTTGCAATACTTCTTCATCGAATCCATGCTGTGTGTGACCAGGATGACCGTTTTCGTTGGATCTTCCTTCACACTCTTGAAGAAAGCATCGCACTTCTTCTGAAATGCAGCATCACCGACCGCTAACACCTCATCAAGCACCAGTATGTCTCCCTGAGCCTTAATGGCGACCGAGAATGCGAGTCTTACCTGCATACCACTGGAGTAGTTCTTCAGCTTCTGGTCCATAAACTCGCCAAGCTCGGCAAACTCAACGATATCGTCGTACATCGCATCGATTTCCGAACGGCTGAAGCCTAGCAACGCACCGTTCAGATACACATTCTCACGACCGGTCAGCTCAGGATTGAACCCAACACCAAGTTCGATGAATGGTACCAGCTTGCCACGAACATCCACGGTTCCCTGCTCGGGCACATAAATCTGGGAGATAATCTTCAATAAAGTAGATTTACCGGAGCCATTTCGGCCAACAATGCCGAAAAAATCACCTCGTCGGACATCGAACGTAATGTCTCGCAACACATGCTGCTCGGTGTACCCTTTGATTCCCTTCGTCCAGTTCAGGAATGCCATCTTCAAACCACTTGCTTGCTCGGTCGGCAACCGGAATGACTTGGCTACATGCTTGACGCTAAGAACAACTGGGCTCTGACGCTCCAAACTCACTTCATAATCACTTTTCATTGCTTACAGCACCTCCGCAAACTTGGCATTGTGCTTGCGGAATACACGCACACCCACCATCAGGATTACCAAGGTCAACACATACGGTACGAATGGTAGCCACCTGCTGTTGATATATGTCCACACTGTCGGCACATATTCCGGTGACAGCAAATTATGACGAATGTCCATAATGACCTGGGTACTAGGATTCAACATCAGGAACTTAGAAGCCCACGCAAAATCTGGTGCCCGCTGGGCAATCATGCTAATCGGATAGATAATTGGCGTGGCATAGAACATAGCTTGCATCAGCACTTCCCAAATGTGGGCCACATCGCGGAAGTAGACATACAACGTGCTCAGAATCAGAGATATCCCTAATGCCAACAAATACAACTGCAATATGTTAAATGGCACCAACAGAATACGCCACGTATAATGCGCGTGGGCAAAGAAACCAAAGCATATGACCACCACCATGTTAATGCCAAGGGAAATCATGGACCCCATGGTGTTGGATGCTACGATAATGTAGTTTGGGAAATGCACCTTACGCAATAAGTCTCCGCGATCAACGATGCCGCGCATACCAACGGTAGTGGCCTCCGTGAAGAAAGACCACAAGCAAGTACCACACAGCAGGGAAATCGGAAACGTTGGGGTGCCATCAGAGAATTTCAGGAACCGGACGAACACCACATACATCACGGCAAATAGCATGAGCGGTTTCAGCACCGACCATGCCATGCCCAAAAACGAGCCTTGGTATCGGAGCTGGAAATCAGTTTTCACCAGCTCTTTGAACACCACCAATGAATAGCGGTATTTATCTCTCGCCCGCTGCACAAGTTTCCTCATAAACATCCAATTCTAGCAAGGGGTGTATCAACGCCAGCCTTGGCTAGCGCAAATACCCAGCTTATGCTCTTGTCCAGTTTTAATAGCTGCTCCAGAAATCCGAAGCTCTGCCACCTGTTCCGTGCAATATGTCCATCCTTGTGAAGAACTCATTCTTATTAAGGCATCAGAACGCTAACATAGTACTCACTGACGGCTACCATATACACTATGACCCAAGAAGTGTTTACTCCAAAAAACATCATCGTGACCGGTGGCTGCGGCTTCATCGGCTCTAATTTCGTCCATTATGTATACAACAATCACCCTGACGTGCACATCACAGTGTTGGACGCATTGACATACGCGGGCAATCTTGACAACATCAAGCCATTGCTCGGCGACCGCGTTGATTTTGTGCATGGCAACATCTGCGACGCTGAACTGCTGGACAAGCTGGTACCCGGACATGATGCCATCGTGCATTACGCCGCCGAGTCGCATAACGACAACTCAATTGCTAACCCGGAGCCGTTCTTAAAGACCAATGTGGAGGGTACGTTCCGCCTTCTAGAAGCGGCACGCAAATACGATGTGCGCTATCACCACGTCAGCACCGATGAGGTCTACGGTGACCTAGCTCTTGACGACCCTCATAAATTCACCGAGGAAACGCCTTACCACCCTTCCAGCCCGTACTCTTCCACAAAAGCCAGTTCGGATTTGCTGGTCCGCGCATGGCACCGTACCTTCGGTGTGCGCATGACCATCTCCAACTGCTCCAACAACTACGGCCCGTACCAGCACGTGGAAAAGTTCATTCCACGACAAATCACCAATATTTTGGAAGGCATTCGTCCCAAGCTGTATGGTGATGGCCTGAACGTCCGTGACTGGATTCACACCGATGACCATTCATCCGCTGTGTGGACCATCCTCACCAAGGGCGTCTTGGGAGAAACCTATCTTATCGGCGCCAATGGCGAGCGGAACAATATCACCGTGTTGAAGGACATTCTTGAAGTCATGGGCAAGGCCCCCAATGATTTCGACCACGTCAAAGATCGTCCCGGACATGATCGTCGCTATGCAATCGACTCCACCAAGCTTCAGACCGAGCTTGGGTGGAAGCCGCGCCATACAGATTTCCAGAGTGGTTTGGAACACACCATTAGGTGGTATACCGACAATCGTGATTGGTGGGAACCCGTCAAAGCCGCAACGGAAGCGAAATACAAGCAGCAGGGTCAGTGAACTTGTACTTGCACCGCTTGGGAAACGTATTGAAACTGATAAGAAAGACGGAATAAATGTCATTGGAATTTGAAAAGGAACTCAAGGTCACCAAGACCAATATTCCTGGTCTGCTGGTATTTGACCTGCCGGTTCACGGAGACAACCGTGGCTGGTTCAAGGAAAACTGGCAGCGAGCAAAGATGACAGCTCTGGGACTTCCTGACTTCGGTCCTGTGCAGAACAACATCAGTTTCAATGCCAAAAAAGGTGTGACACGCGGTATCCATGCTGAACCGTGGGACAAATATATCTCCATTGCGACCGGTGAAATTTTCGGTGCTTGGGTAGACCTGCGTCCTGGCGACAGCTTCGGCCAGGTCTTCACCACCCGCTTGGATCCCAGCAAGGCAATATATGTGCCGCGCGGAGTCGGTAATAGCTTCCAAGCGTTGCAGGACGGTACCGCTTACACCTATCTAGTCAACGCCCATTGGAGCCTCGAACAGAAGAAGACCTACACCTTCGTCAATCTCGCGGATCCGGAGCTCAACATTCAGTGGCCCATTCCGCTGGAGGATTCCGAGCGCTCGGAGGCGGACCTGCATCATCCAATGCTGAAAGACGCCAAACCAATGGCACCTAAGCGCACCATGGTGTTCGGTAGCAGCGGCAAATTGGGACGTGCAATCCGCCGCTATGCCGAAAGCCATGACCTGCGCGGATTCGAATATCACGACACCGATACGTTCGATATCGCCGATGCCGAAGCCTACACTGCCATTGATTGGGATTTGTACGGCACCATCATCAATGCCGCAGCATTCACAGCTGTCGATGAGGCGGAAACGACGGAGGGCCGGAAGAACGCGTGGAGAACTAATGTCCAAGGAGTAAAGAACCTCGCCCGCATCGCTGCCGAACATCGCATCACGCTAGTGCATATCTCCAGTGATTACGTGTTCGATGGCACCAAGGAACTGCATACCGAGGATGAGGAATTCGCTCCACTTAGTGTATATGGACAGACCAAGG